>OGJJ01000467.1_pt1 | contig 37069 bp, 31 predicted proteins | sample 1572081 | NCBI WGS metagenome assembly OGJJ01 (sample SAMEA2582122, study PRJEB24529) | metagenome | biome: Human gut stool | place: China | collected 2011
AGTTTCGATATTCTGTTAGTCAGAACATCGGAATTATTCGTTTTTTTATTTGTACGATTAAGTTCTGGCGTTTTATAAATCCAAAAATAGCTTTCATATTTTTGATAGTTACAATTTTATAAAAATATGGTACAATAGTTTTGAAGATAAAACGCTTTCATACAGCTAATTATGTTGCGATAAAAAGACAAATATTGCCAGTTAGCGTATGATTTTTTGTAAAAACTCACAAATTTATGACAAAGGAGATGATGTCGTTCAGTAGTACAGTTTAAGGTAACGGAAACATGCTTTTTAAAGAGAGAAAGGAGATTCTTATGGGACTCATTAAAGCAGGAATTGGTGCCGTAGGCGGCGTATTGGCTGACCAATGGAAAGAATTCTTTTACTGTGATGCCATGGACAAGTCCGTCATGGTGGTCAAAGGACAAAAGCAAGTATCTGGACGTTCATCTAATACGAAGGGCAGCGACAACATTATTTCGAATGGTTCTGGAATTGCTGTTGCAGACGGTCAGTGTATGATGATTGTTGAGCAGGGAAAAATTGTCGAAGTTTGTGCTGAGCCCGGTCAATTCACTTACGACACCTCTAGCGAGCCGAGCATTTTTACAGGTAATTTAGGTGATTCCATTAAGAAGACCTTCAAACAAATCGGAAAACGGTTCACTTATGGTGGTGATACAGGCAAAGATCAGCGTGTTTATTATTTCAATACAAAAGAGCTGATTGATAATAAGTTTGGCACTCCAAATCCGATTCCGTTTCGTGTGGTGGATTCAAAAATCGGCTTAGATGTGGATGTTTCTGTCCGTTGTTCTGGTGTTTATTCTTATAAGATTGCAGACCCACCTCTTTTCTATACCAATGTCTGTGGCAATGTTGAAAAAGAATATTTGCGTGAAGAATTAGAATCACAGCTAAAAACCGAATTTATCAGTGCCCTCCAACCAGCTTTCGCTGCATTATCTGATCTAGAATTGCGGCCAAATCAAATCGTTAGCCATAATACAGAACTCGAAAATGCTATGAATGAAGCACTCTCTAGCAAATGGGGCGAGCTTCGTGGTTTGAAAGTCATCAGTGTAGCTCTTGGTTCAGTAACTCTTCCAGACGAAGATGCTGAAATGATTAAGCAGGCTCAACGTGTGGCTATTATGAAGGACCCAACCATGGCAGCGGCTACCTTAGTCGGTGCACAGGCAGATGCTATGAAAGCAGCGGCTGAAAATCCAGGCGGTGCGATGACTGGCTTTATGGGAGTAGGAATGGCAGCGGGCGCAGGCGGCATGAATGCTCAAAATCTTTTTGCGATGGGACAAGAGCAGGCCGCTAGTCAGCAAACGCAAACAGCGAGTGCAACCTCTCAAACCCAAACTACTGCAGATAAATGGACTTGTCCAAATGGACATGAAGCTTCAGGTAAATTCTGTCCAGAATGCGGTTCACCAAAACCTGTGAGTGACAGCTGGACTTGTACTTGCGGCGCTATAAATAAAGGTAAATTCTGCTCAAATTGTGGAAAACCAAAGCCAGAACCCCAACGTCAATACCGTTGCAGCAATTGTGGCTGGCAACCAGAAGATGCTTATAATCCACCTAAATTCTGCCCTGAATGCGGCAATGTATTTGATGAAAATGACCTTGTTTAAAAGCTTTTCTAACTATCTCATAGCTCGATGACAGTAGAAAGGAGGTCATCATGGCTGATTTACAAGAATATAAATGTCCAAATTGTGGTGGTGCTCTTGAATTTAATAGTTCAATCCAGAAAATGAAGTGCCCTTATTGTGATTCCGAATTGGATATGTCAAGTTTGAAGGAATTGGATGAACAATTAAAAACCCAGACTGATGAAAATATGACCTGGAGTACGCAGGCTGGTGGTGAATGGGATACGGGCGAGATTGATCAGCTATCAGTTTATGTCTGTAAATCTTGTGGTGGTGAAATTGTTGCTGACGAGTCAACAGCAGCCACTTCCTGTCCATTCTGCGATAATCCTGTCGTTATGATGGGACGTTTTGCTGGTGATTTAAAGCCAGATTATGTGATTCCATTCAAATTAGATAAAAAGGCAGCAAAGGCGAGTCTGAATAAGCATCTCATGGGGAAACGTCTCTTGCCAAAAGTTTTTAAAGACCAAAATCATATTGATGAAGTAAAGGGGGTTTATGTTCCATTCTGGCTTTTTGACACAGAAGCAGATGCGGATGTTCATTATAAAGCAAGCAGGATTAGAACATGGAGTGATAGTGAGTATGACTATACCGAAACAAGCTATTTTTCAGTTATTCGTTCCGGTCAGTTAGCGTTTGAACATATCCCAGTAGACGGTTCAAGTAAATTGGATGATCAACTAATGGAATCCATTGAACCCTTTGATTTTTCAGAAGCTGTTGATTTTCAGACAGCTTACCTAGCAGGATACCTAGCAGATAAATATGATGTCGGAGCCGAGGAGAGCATTACTCATGCTAACAACCGTGTCAAGCAAAGCACGGAGGAAGCCTTTGAAGACACAGTTACGGGGTTTTCTACTGTTACCCCAGAATCTTCGAATATTCGCTTGATAAATGGTTCAACTAAGTATGTTCTCTATCCAGTTTGGCTCTTAAATACGACTTGGAAGGGCAAAAAATTTGTCTTTGCGATGAATGGTCAGACTGGTAAATTTGTCGGAGATTTGCCCTTAGACAAGCAAGCTTATAGACGTTGGCTAATCGGACTGGGCGTGGCGGCAAGTTTAGTTAGTTATGCGGCTGTATGGATGATTCACTTACTGTAAGAAGGGAGGATAAGATTATGTTGAAGAAATTCATAATTTTACTGACGACTCTTCTTCTCTCCTTTCTCATGATTGGGACTGTCTGTGCAGAAGAAACTAGCTATATTCGTGATGAAGTCTCAGCCTTTTCAAGCAAGGAAATAACAGAGATTAACAAAGCGGCTAAAGTTATTGAAGAACAATATCATTTTAAAGTTTACTTTTTGGCAGCAAAATCAGTAGGTGAAGGTGGTATTTTGGCCTATGCTGAAAAGGTTTATCAAGAATCTGCAGGCACAGCTGAAGGTATTCTCCTTGCTGTTGATAAAGAAAAAAATGAATGGATCCTATATTATGCCGGAAACGCTAAAGAAAAGCTAGGTGCAAAGAGTGATGACATACTTTGGCAAGCTTTTGATAGAGGGGAAAACAACTATAGCGGTGTTCGATATTATCTCAATAAGGTAGTCAAATTGCTAGATACATCAGCTAATAAATTACTTGTAGATGATGCTGATTTGCTGAAGCCAAAGCAAGAAAAAGCCTTGTTAGCAAAGCTCAAAGACATTAGTCAGCGCCAAAAATGCGATGTCGTTGTCGTGACCGTCAAGAGTCTGGAAGGAAAGAGCGCCCAAGACTTCGCAGATGACTACTTCGACTACAATGGCTACGGTCAAGGAAAAAATCATGATGGGGTTCTTTTCTTAATCAGTATGGCAGAACGGAAGTGGCATATTTCAACGACAGGCTACGGCATCACTGCTTTTACCGATGCTGGCTTAGACTACCTATCAAAGCAGTTCTTGCCTGATTTAAAAGATGGTGACTACAATGCTGCTTTTACAACCTACGCTGAGCAGTGTGATGAATTCCTCACTCAAGCACGAAAAGGGCAGCCTTATGATGTAAAAAATCTCCCTAAGGAGCCTTTAAGTTGGTACTGGATTCCTGGAGCATTGGCTATTGGCTTTGGTCTCGCCTTTCTCATCGTAACAGGAATGAAAGGTCAGCTCAAATCTGTCTATCATCAAACCGGGGCCACTGATTACATCAAGAAAAATAGTCTCCAGATTACCAATGCTCAAGAATTCTTCCTCTACTCAAATGTAGATAAGAAAGCAAAACCGGAGCCTAGCAGCTCCAGTGATTCTGGGGGTAGTAGCACACATACATCTTCATCAGACAGAAGTCACGGGGGCAGTGGCGGAAGTTTTTAGATGGATAATAGTGGAAGTTTAAAAAGGTCAGGATATTTATACTGGCCTTTTTATTACACTTCATTTTACAACAGGGCAAATTTTAAAATTTTTAAACGATGTTGTCCACAATAATTTTATTGCTAGGGAAATTCAACGAAAAATTGAAAACGCTATCATTTTGCGGTATAATTATTTTAGGTAATTTATTGAATCTTATAATAAAACATATGAGAGGTACTGCAATGTTATCAATAAAAAATATTAGTAAGACATACGGTGAAAAGAATGTTTTGAAAGATATATCATGCTCACTCTCAGAAGGGGTCTATGGACTATTAGGAGCAAATGGATCTGGTAAGAGTACTCTGTTAAATATTATTTGTAAAGTTATTTCATCTGATTCAGGAGAAGTACTATGGGATAATAAACCCATAGTTACAGAGGAGTTTTATGCTTTATTAGGCTATTTACCACAAAATTTCACATACTATCCCGAGTTTACAGGTTATGAATTTATGAAATATTTGTCTTATTTAAAAGGAGTACCGCATCGCGAAATGAACGAGCAAATTAGGAGCCTCTTGAGAATAGTTGGTTTATCAGAAGTAAAGGATAAAAAAATTTCAACTTATTCAGGTGGTATGAAACAGAGACTAGGGATTGCTCAAGCGCTCATTAATGATCCTAAGATTCTTGTTTTGGATGAACCGACAGTCGGTTTAGATCCACAAGAGCGCGTGAAATTTAGGAATCTTATCAGTTCTCTTTCTACGAATAAGATAGTCATATTATCTACGCATATCGTTTCAGATATTGAAAGTATAGCTAAGTATATATTGCTATTAAAAGATGGAGAATTTAGAGAAGTGGGAAGTCCTCAGGAACTTATTTCTTTGGTAAAAAATAAAGTATGGGAAATACCCCATGCAGAAACAGAGGATTTAAATATTTATAATGACTATACTATCGTAAATCAAAGAGTAAGTTCTAATGGCACAGTGCTAAGAATTATCAGTGACCAAAAGCCGACTATCAATGCTATAAAAATGGAGCCAAGTCTGGAAGATTTATACTTATATTATTTTAGGAAAGGATAAGTAAAATGTTATTGTTTGAAATAAAGAAATTGTTGAAAAAGACAAGTAGTTACGCTGGGTTAGTGGTAGCTGTACTTATCCTAGCTGGTCTGCTCTATGGCATTTTTCTAAACGGTCAACTTAGTGGGTATTCCACCGATAAAATACGAGGAAGAGATTCCATTGCTTTAAATACAGAAATTGCAAATAAATATGCAGGTTCTTTATCCGATGATAAAATTGAATCGATTATTACGCAATCTGTAGAGAATAATGCTAAAAATACGAAATCAGGCTTTTTTGATATATTTTCATGGTACGTCTCAAAAGAATTTATACTTAATAATTCTTCTTATGACCGTGAATTGGAAAATTACAAAAAAAATGGAAGTTTCGACATTAAAAATGTGAAGTTAAAAAAAGTTGACGACTTAGGCCTAACGGTACCTTTGGATTCTATTAAATTAGGAAATTTTGCATCATGGAATCAGCTTTTTCAACTGTTGAGTGCGACTTTTATGTTAATTGGAATATTACTTATCTATATTTTATCTCCTGTATTTTCAGGAGATAAAATGAATGGGATTCTTCCGCTATTATTGACAACTAAATTTGGTAGGACTAAATTAACTTACTCCAAGGTAGGAGCAACGTTTTTAATTTTTTTGTCAAGCTTCATTTTAATTCATGGGCTTATATTTGCATTTTTTGCTTACTATTTTGGCCTAAGTGGTTGGGATACGAGTATTCAAATGAATTTTTATTGGAATTTGTATAGCTTACCTCTCTCATTGAATTTTATTCAATTGTATCTAGTTGTTCTAGTATATCATTTTATTGCTTTACTACTCGTAAGTTCGACAACGTCCTTTATCTCTTATTTCACTAAAAGTACATTTACAACTCTATCATTATCACTGGGCGTATTCTTTTTACCACAGTTATTGTTGCAGATATTCAAAGGTGGAATTGTAAATAAGCTATTAACTTTTTGTCCTATATCAAATATTAATACTGAGTCAATGTTACTTAAATTATCGGATTCAGAAACATTTCTTTTTTCAAATTTTTATTTAAATTTTTTCCTGATATTATCTTTGATGATATTTCTAACTATACTGTTTAATGCTATCATTATCAAAAAACAAAAAATACGGATTAATCTGTGAGGTGACGAAGATAATGAAACTATTTTTCAGGTTTATTATTTCTAAGTGGAAGAATATATTTCCTCATATTCTGCTCAATATTTTGAGAGAGTTTTTGCTGAAAAAGAGTGTAAAAGAAAGTCTGGCTATGATAGTTTTTGATCACTCTAGAACTAGCTATAAAACTAGACAGCAGAGAGATGTAGTCTTGATTGACTGTTGATTTTGTCTCAGATAGCCGATTTAGTTTTTTTGGAGCCAATTCCACTGCATAGAGCTGGAATGGCATAGAAAATGATGAAAATGGCTCCTAGCCAGAAGTTTGTCAATAAAGGATAAACGATAGAGATGCAGGTGAAACCCAAGGAACCAATAATAATCAGAGTGGATTCTACATAATTTTCCTCGATTTGCTTTACATCATTTTCCAAGTCAGAAAGAATATCTTCATTTGCCAGTTGATTTTCATACAAAAAAGTAGCAAACATCTTTCCTTTTATATTTGCATTGAAATCTGCAATGACTTTTGCATAGAAATAGCGTTTGCCTGCCAAACCTAAGACAATCAGCATATTTCCAAGAATTCCCAACATCAAGATTTGCCAGAGAATTTTTAAATTTTTCGTTTGAAAATTATCAATAATCATCCGAACGAGCGTTGGGTTTAAAACTGAATCAATCCATGTCAGCACGATAAACAGAAGGTAAATCGTCAGTAGTTTTTTTGAAATAAATCGTTTCAGCATATTTGATAAGTCCTATCTAAAATACGAATATTTAAAAACTCTCAAAAAGCCGTTTGAGAGTTTTTAAGTGCGCCGTAGCAATTTTTTAATCAAACTGAGAATTTTAAATTTAAGTGGTTGTGGATAATAGCGGAAGGTGCCCATTTTGCGAACAATGTAGCCATTGAAATTTTGCTTGAAACGGAGCACGCCGTCTGAGCCATCGAAAATTCCAGTAATACCAAGAAAATTGTAAAAAGGAATACCTCGCTTGATAGCTTCTGTCATGACATATTCTTGGAGAAGTGCTGGGGCGTAGAATTTGTTAAATTCAGGATAGGAACCACTAAAGAGGTAAGTCGCTTCCTGTGGTGTATAGATAAAGAGGCTGCCTGCAAGAACTTGGTCTTCTGTTCCATATTTATCTATTAATCCTTGCGCTTCGGCTTTGCGTGTTTCAAAACTTTCAAATTGGCTAGAGAATTCACGCAGTTGATTGTGCTTTTTCTCCGATTGAGGATTTTTTTCTAAATCCGCTTCTAATTTTTTGATCTTTTGTTCTAGCTTTTTTTGATCATGTTGCAGATGTTGTAAATAATCTTGAAAATTAAGCGTTGCAATCATAAAGTCTGCTTGATTGCCAAAAGCATCGTAGAAATCTTGGTAATAATCCAAAGGTTTGTCACTATATTCACGCCGTTCGGAAGTGGCAGAAGTGATTTCTTTGAAAATATTTAATTCGTCTCGTTTCAGCTTTTTTAATTGAATTCCGAAAGTATTGGCCTTTTTTACAGTCGATTTACCATTTTTGCTGAAGGATTTGAGCAAGTTTTTTTCAGTTAGTTCAGTCAGGTCTTTGACATAGTGCCAATCAGGTTCGCCGCCTGGATAACCTGTCTGCAAGCCATCAAATTCATAACCTAAGTCTGTCAACTCTTTTATCAATTCTGTTTTTTCGGGCGAAGTAGGTTGACCATTGCTGTCAAATGTTTGATAAGTTTCATAAGGTTTGATAATTAGCTCTAAAGCACCATTTTCTTTGGCGTAGGTCTTGAGTTCACGGTAAAAAGCTTGTAGGTCGTGAGGATTTGTTGAAACAGGACCGCAATTGATTTCCATGTGCAGTCCGCCTGTCATGGGCATACTGTAGAGCACGGTTGAAACGGTTAATTCACCGTGTTCATCTGTGTGACCGACATATTGGCAAGTAAAACCGCGTTTCGCTAAGAGCATTTCCATTTCTACTGTTTGCATAAAAGAACGTTGAGTGCAAGACGCGCTATGGTTTACAAATTCTTCCTGACTAAGTCGTTTGAATGTCATACGATTCCTTTCTTAGTGTTTGCTGCGGAATTTCTTTCTCAAAGTATAGGCAAGGTTAGAGAGATGATAGAGTGGATTGGTTGGCAAGTTAAACTCACCGACAAACTCTTCAATGGTTGGATTGAACTTGGACTTAAAGTGATAAAGTCCGCCGTCTAGATCGTTTTCAACTCCCCCCATATTTTGCCAATCGGCGCCACGTTCAAAGGCGTGCTTTGCTGTTTCATACCAAGTGAGGAGAGCTGGCTGGTAGCGGCGGTATTCTTCATCCATTCCAGCATAGATATTTTCAGAAGTGGCACCATATTCGAGAACCAAAGTTCCAGAGAGAGGAACAATAGTTGCTCCCTGTGCTATTTTTTCTGACAAGAAATCCATTTCTTCTTGCAGTCGTTTTTGTTCTTGCTTATTGTTTTCAATTTTACCGGGCTTGGTTTTTTCAGTGAACTTGCTGGCTTCTTTTTCAGCCTTAGCTTTTTGAGCTTGGAGACTTTCCAGACGCTCGTTTAAGTTAATGCTTGCAAGTGTGATATAGGAATGCTCTGGGTAGGTATCAAGGAGTTTTTGATAATAGTCCTTCCCCCGCAAGTGAATACTCTTTCGATTCTCGGTTTTTTTCATCAAAGCAGAGAAATCATCCAAAAGTTCTTTGCCACCAAACTGGACTTGAATGCCTTTGTTTCGTGCAGTGCGAATGGCTTGGCGTGTACTTTTTGATAAAAGTTCTTCGCTGAAATTATCCTTATAAATATTTGCTTGAAAACGTGGCTGAATCGTTTCATCAAGTGATTCTGTTCGCCCCACCCAAATAGCTCCCGCTTTCTGGAGATTTTGAATCACGTCAAGTGTTTCTTGCTGTTCTTTTCTGTTTTCTCCAATTTGAGCCTGCACGAGGAAAAGACTCGGATCAAACTTGATAAAAAGAGCTTTTTTAGTTTTAGCAAATTGTTTCAAGGAAGTCAGGACAAATTGCAGTAATTCTTGATTCTGATAATCCATAATAGGACCGCGAGGAATATAAAGCATAGTCATACCGAGCGGCAAAGGCTTGATGAGAATACTAGCAGAAGCCACTAATTGGTTATTTTTGTAAAAGCCAATTCGTTCATTGTCCCAATTATCTTTGACCTTTGCCCAAGAAGCGCTTTGAAGCAAGTTGGTTTGAGAACTTGCCTTAACAAAATCATCGTGTTCTTGAGCAGATATTCCTATTTTATAAGTGTACATTAGTTTAAAACCCACTCTCTAATAGCGTATGCAACGCCGGATTCATCGTTTGATTTGGTAATGTATTTGGCGATTTTTTTCAGTCCATCGGTTCCATTCTCCATTACAACAGGATTTCCCACGACTTCTAGCATAGAACGGTCGTTTTCTTCGTCCCCGATAGCCATAGTCTCCTCTTTTGTTAATCCTAATTTTTCCGCTAGATGCACGACTGCAGCCCCTTTATTGACAGTTTTTTTGACAATTTCTAAGTAAAAAGGTGCAGATTTCACGAGTGTGTACTTGTCGTACAATTCTTTTGGGAGTTTGGCGATTGCTTGATCTAAAATTTCTGGTTCGTCAATATACATGATTTTGACAATTTCTTTATCTACCATTTCTTCTGGGGTGCGGTAATAGACTGGCATATTGACCAGCCCAGCTTCGTAAACGGTATATTTTCCAATGTTACGGTTAGCAGTATAAATACCGTCCTTAGTGATAGCGTGCATGTGAACCCCTAGCTTGCGACTGAGGCATTCGATATCCAGATAATCTTCATAGGACAAAGGTTCTTTGATGTATTCTTCCCCAGTGACTGTATCTTGAACCAGCCCGCCATTGAAGGTAATGACATAATTACCTGGCTCGTTTAGGTGTAACTCTTCAAGCAACTTTCTCACTCCTGGAATGGGGCGTCCGGTTGCAATGACAATCTTTACTCCAGCAGCTTTGGCATCTTGTACAGCAGAAAAAACTTCTGGTGTGACTTCTCTTTTGGTGTTTAATAAGGTTCCGTCAATATCAACGGCAACTAGTTTAATACTCATGTTCGTGTGCTTCTCCATATATAAATTGGTCGTTTTTGATATACGACAAGAAAGTTTTACTATTTTCACTAAAAAGTCCAGCTTCTTTCAGCATTTCTTTTGGGAAATAGAAACGGTTGTCGCCGTGCCTTGTGCCTGCTAATGTTTCGACGATAGGGGATAAAGTGGACAACTCCGCGAGACTGCCATCCTTTTGGATAATTTCAATCTGAGTGCGTGGTTTTTCGACATCTGGACGATAAAAATCATAAGGCAGATCAAAATTGCGGTGAATAGCGGTATAGTAGTCAGGATCAAAACCGACTTCTGCAACCAAATCCCGCATAACATTCAGATATTTCTCATTTTCTTTTGAAAAAATAATGGATTTAAAGACTTTGCGGTTGATGAAACGCTGTGCCAAGTCAGATAAAATCGTATCAGGGCTTGTCATCCAGACCTGGAAATAAGTATTCATCACGCCGTCATCCAAAGCAAGATAATCTTTTAAAGTCACTCTTTTTTCAAAGAAAGGAATAAGGTTGGGAGAAGAGAGCGCAAAATAGTCTTTCTGTTTTGCGTAGAGAAATTTCGCTCGCTTGAGCAAGTTTTGCAAGAGCACTTCCATTGCCCGACTAGCAGGGTGAAAATAAACCTGCATATACATCTGGTAGCGACTGACGACATAGTCTTCCACGGCATGCATACCATTGCGTTTGAAAGCGATACCATTTTCAACAGGACAAATAACGCGCAAAATTCGTGTTAAATCAAATTGCCCATAAGAAGCGCCTGTGTAGTAGGAGTCTCGCAAGAGATAGTCCATGCGATCGACATCAATCTGACTGGAAATGAGCTGCACCACCTGTTTGTTTGGATAGGTGTGATTGATAACGCTGGCTACTTTTTCCGGAAAATCAGGCGAAACTTGAATGAGAACTTGGTTAATCTCTGTTTCAGGGTTTGTGATAATCTGGCGTGTAATTTCCTCGTGGTCAGTATCAAAGAGACGCTCGAAAGTATGTGAATAAGCACCGTGACCTACATCGTGCAAGAGCGCTGTTGCCATGACAAGTAAGCTTTCATGATGATCCCAAACCTCTGGATATTTTTCGTCAAATATCTTTGTGATTCGTCTTGAAATTTCATATGCTCCGAGGCAATGCGAAAAACGGCTGTGCTCGCCTCCGTGAAAAGTATAGCCGGAAGTTCCTAACTGTTTAATGCGGCGCAGTCGTTGAAATTCTTTGGTGTTTATTAAATCATAGATGACTTGGTGATCCACATGAATGTAATTGTGGACGGGATCACGAAATACTTTTTCAATCATGGCTCTATTATACCACATCTCGTCTAGCAGTCCAAATAACAAAGTAATCTATAACCTCTGAAAATAGCGATTCAAACTTGCTGTTTTAATTCAAAAATTCTCCCATTCAGAGCTATGGTAAAATAAAAGTATAAGAAAAAATGGGAGAAATATTTTTGATTTTCTGCTAAAATGAAAAAAGAAATAGGAAGACGAGGAAATTTGAAGAGTGAAAATTAGAATCCAAAATCGAATTCAAATAGATGAGCAAGTAGAGCAAATTGACCAAAGTTACGATGTAAATTGGACTCAAAAAGGCGCTTATCATTATTTATTGTTTAAAAATGAAGAAGGAGAGAAGGTTGTGCTGAAGTTTCATGATGAAGAACTAGTCATGACACGCTTCTCTACTCATAAATCTTTGATGCGGTTTATCAAAGGAGGAGAAGCCTTGATTGGAATTCCCACACCGGTCGGCATACAGCAATTTATCACAAAAACAAGTCATTACCAGGTTGATTTGAAAAAGCAGACACTTGAACTGCATTATCAATTGAGAACACCTGATGGCGGTCGAACTTTTGCGGATTATCAAATGGAAATTTCGTGGAGGTAAAAAGTGATGGGAAGAATCCTTTTTAGTTTAGTAATAGCGACTATTTTTATTCTCAGCAGATTTATTTGGTTTTTTATAACAAGACAAAGCTTAATATGTTCTTTGACCTAACAGGGACACTTGTCATAGCGATTATTTTATTTATTGCGTCTTATTCTTTGTTGGGTAAAATAGATAGAAATTGAACTTTTTTTGCTTGAAAAAATTGAAGAATTTGATATAATAAAAACACTCAAGGGAGTAGCTAGCGGGATATCCGTTACAAGGTCGTCAATACGAAAGCAATTTCCGGCCTTGTATGAAACAGCGAGACTTGTTGCAATAAACAGGTCTCTTTTTGTTTGTCAAAAAGGGATCAAAGGAGGAAATAGTTTGTCAAAAGAACAAAAACGCCAAGCGTTTTATACGCAAGGTTCGGAGGAAGTTTTAAAAAATTTAGAAACTTCTGAGCAAGGTTTATCAAGCAATGAAGCCGCTAAGCGTTTAAATGAATACGGACGCAATGAACTGGATGAGGGAGAGAAAAAATCTCTTCTGATGAAATTTATCGAGCAATTTAAGGATTTGATGATTCTTATTTTGCTGATTGCGGCTATTCTTTCGGTTGTGACTTCAGGTGGTGAAGATATTGCGGATGCCATTATTATTTTAGCCGTTGTCATCATTAACGCCATTTTTGGAGTTTACCAAGAAGGTAAGGCAGAAGAAGCAATTGAAGCACTCAAATCTATGTCTAGCCCAGCTGCGCGTGCGCTGCGTGACGGGCATGTGACAGAAGTAGACTCAAAAGAATTGGTCCCTGGAGACATCGTTATGCTGGAAGCAGGTGATGTGGTACCTGCTGACATGCGTCTTTTAGAAGCAAATTCTTTAAAAATTGAAGAAGCGGCTCTGACTGGCGAATCCGTTCCAGTTGAAAAACATCTGACTGTTGATGTAGCTACTGATGCAGGTATTGGCGACCGTATCAATATGGCATTCCAAAATTCAAACGTTACGTATGGACGTGGAATGGGTGTCGTTGTCAATACAGGTATGTTTACAGAAGTCGGTCATATTGCTGGTATGCTCCAAAATGCTGATGAAACAGATACTCCACTCAAGCAAAATCTAAATGGTCTTTCAAAAGTGCTGACCTATGCGATTTTAATCATTGCAGCAATCACTTTTGTGGTCGGCGTATTCGTTCAAGGAAAAGACCCGCTGGGCGAATTGATGACATCAGTCGCACTTGCTGTGGCAGCAATTCCAGAAGGACTTCCTGCTATTGTGACCATTGTCTTGGCACTTGGCACACAAGTTTTGGCGAAGAGAAATTCCATTGTCAGAAAGCTTCCTGCAGTTGAGACGCTTGGCTCGACTGAAATTATTGCTTCTGATAAGACCGGTACCTTGACCATGAACAAGATGACGGTTGAAAAAGTCTTTTATGACGGCAGTTTGCATGAAGCAAAACAAGATATTGACCTTGGACTCGACTTGCCGTTGCTACGTTCTGTTGTACTTGCTAATGATACTAAAATTGACCAAGACGGGAAACTCATTGGTGACCCAACAGAAACAGCTTTTGTTCAGTATGCACTTGATAAAGGGTATGATGTTAAAGCTTTCTTAGAGAAATATCCTCGTGTCGCAGAATTGCCATTTGATTCTGATCGTAAGCTTATGTCAACCATTCATCCTTTGCCAGATGGTAAATTCTTGGTTGCTGTAAAAGGTGCGCCGGATCAACTTTTAAAACGTTGTGTGGCTCGTGACAAGGCAGGCGATATTGCGCCGATTGATGAGGCAACGACTCAGTTAATTAAGGAAAATAACTCAGGTATGGCCCATCAGGCTTTGCGTGTTTTAGCTGGTGCCTATAAAATTATTGATGACATTCCAGAAAACTTAACATCTGAAAATCTTGAAAATGATTTAATATTCACAGGTATGATTGGGATGATTGACCCTGAACGCCCAGAAGCTGCTGAAGCTGTTCGAGTGGCTAAAGAAGCAGGTATTCGTTCAATTATGATTACAGGTGACCACCAAGACACAGCGGAGGCTATTGCTAAACGCCTTGGAATTATCAATGATGATAGTAAAGACCATGTCATGACTGGTGCTGAGCTTAACGAATTGTCAGACGAAGAGTTTGAAAAAGTTGTTGGTCAATATTCTGTCTATGCGCGTGTATCTCCTGAGCATAAGGTGCGAATTGTCAAAGCTTGGCAACGTCAAGGTAAGGTGGTTGCTATGACAGGTGACGGTGTAAATGATGCACCAGCCTTGAAGACAGCCGACATCGGTATCGGAATGGGGATTACAGGTACAGAAGTGTCGAAAGGTGCTTCTGACATGATTTTGGCTGACGATAATTTTGCAACGATTATCGTGGCTGTTGAGGAAGGACGTAAAGTCTTCTCTAACATTCAAAAGACCATTCAATATTTGCTTTCAGCCAATACAGCAGAAGTGTTGACGATTTTCCTTGCAACTCTTTTTGGCTGGGATGTGCTGCAGCCGGTTCATCTTCTCTGGATTAACCTTGTGACAGATACTTTCCCAGCTATTGCTCTGGGGGTTGAACCTGCTGAGCCAGGTGTGATGACTCATAAACCGCGTGGTCGCAAGTCTAGCTTCTTCTCAGGTGGTGTCATGAGCTCGATTATTTATCAAGGGCTTTTGCAAGGTGCTTTGGTACTCGGTGTTTATGCTTATGCTTTGATGAATCCAGTTCATGTTGGTGACATGAGAGCTATTCATGCGGATGCGTTGACCATGTCCTTTGCAACGCTTGGACTAATCCAGCTTTTCCATGCCTTTAATGTAAAATCTGTTTATCAATCACTTCTAACAGTTGGGCCATTCAAATCTAAAACTTTCAACTGGTCTATTCTTGTTTCATTCATTTTATTGGCTTCTACCATTTTGGTTGAGCCACTAGAAGGAATTTTCCATGTAACAAAATTAGACCTCTCACAATGGGCAGCCGTTCTCATTGGAAGTTTCTCCATGATTATCATCGTGGAAATTGTTAAATTTGTTCAACGTAAATTAGGAATGGATAAAAATGCCATTTAAGACAGAAAAGTCATCTTTGGGTGGCTTTTTTAATTGTCAAACTATAATAAAAAATTGCCGTGAATACGACAATTTTAAGTCCTTATTACAAGCCATAAATACGAACATCTGGATCTTGTTTCCAAAGTGGTTGAAGTCCAACAAAAACATCATTTTTGAACATATCACTTTGTAGATAATTTTGAGCGTGCTCAACAGAGTCAAAACCATGTAAAACTTGCACATCTTCTGTGCGAATAAGTAAGTTCTTGCTCACAGCACCTTCGATAGTATCTAGAAATGGTTTGCGATAGTCATTATAAACTTTCGCTGCGGCGGGACGGTTTTCATCCGAAATATCTAGAGTGATTTGTAAATGTGCTTTAACTTGAGACATAGTATTAAGTCTCCTTGTCTCCTTTCATTTTATTTGAATTTATTATAAAATAGTGCTATTTTAAATGCAATACGTTACCAAATTAGTGAGTAACTAACTATTTTGTAAGGAGGCAGATATGTATCAACGAAAAATCGAAAGAAAACTCCGCTGTCCATTAGAGTATGGGTTAGATATCTTTTGAGGAAAATGGAATTCGCGCATTATTTGTATTCTTTTTATCAAAGGTTCATTGCGCTATAATGAACTAAAAGCAGAAATGCTAGATATTACAGATACTGTTCTCTCTAGAACTTTGAAAGAATTGATGCAAAATAATATGGTAGAAAGACGACAATATAATGAAATCCCTATGCGCGTTACTTATTAGTTGACAGAAAAAGCAGAGCCTGTGATACCAATTTTTGAAATGATATGTCAATGGTCAAAAAAGTATTTAGCGCCTGATGATATTAATAATAGTATTTGTGGACAGTTTCCTAAACAGGATGGTGAGTTCTTCATCTTAGCCGAGGAATAAAATGGTAAGAATAAAAGATAGTTTACAGCAGAAGTTACTTGATAATCAAGTGCGTTATGAAAGGGAAGAAATTCTTTGGATGTTAGATTATATCGGTCATCCTGATTATAAAATACGAGATGAGTTAATTTTTGTTACTCTAGCTAGAGCCATACAAGAGCAACTATTTACAAAGGAACAGTTTGATTTTGTAGCGATTGAGGCTCTAAAACGACAAGGACTCTTGTATAAAAAAGAAGAGATTGGTCAAGCGACTCTGACTCGATCTTTTACGGCTTTATTATTAGCTAATTTGCTAAATGCGGATGCTAAGAAAAATTCACTTTATTTTAAAAGACTTTCTAGTCAGCAAAGAATGGCTCTATTTGAACAAGGAATGTCTTATTTGCTGTATGAAAATGATAGGACTGGCTATTCTGAAGAATATGGTTGGGTGCATGCCTTTGCTCATGGTGCAGATCTTTTAGTTGAGATTATTTGTCACCCAGATTTTCCTATAACACGAGTAAATGAAGTTCTACAAGTATTAGAAAAGATTTTTAAAAGAGTGAATTGGCGTTTTATCAGTGATGAGGACTGGCGTTTGGCACGAGTCATCTATCAGGCTGTTTTAAATGATAGACTCTCACAAACCAGAGTTGCAGCTTGGTTAACTTCACTTGACTTTCCACTAAAAAATTCAACAGACTTCTTACAATTTTCTAATGCTCGTTCATGCTTGTTAGAAGTTTATCTTCAGTTAGACAAAGAAAAAGCTCTCTCAGACGAGCTAAGAGAAGCTATTCAGTTGTTTTCGTACTAAATATCAAAAATGATAAGTGCATCTTCTAGTTCTTTTTGGAGGTGCTTTTTCTTATATGATTGGAAAAGAGATAAGTTTTTTACTGCATTATAGCGTTTGTGGAGACGGTACATTTGAGATATTTTGTATTGAGGATAATCCTCGAAGAATTGTTGGGTCAACTGCCATTCGCGGATGTAACCAAGAGGTCTTGTATGATAGCAGACACCGTCAATCATTCGAGCGGAGTGGCGGTGGTGAAGATGACCAAAGACAACATCTTTCACACCATATTTGACAAAGAGATTATGAAAGGCTTGACTGCCCAGAAAAGCATTAAAGCGCTGAAAATAAGGGTGATTGTAAAGAAAATCTTTGTGAGGAACAAAATGCATAGCTAGGATAATAGGACCATTCAGAGAAGCCAAAATTCTCTCAAGTTGTTCTAGGGTCTGTTGAGTGAGTATAGGGTCATCAGTGTTGCGGTTCAATCGTCTATCAAACCAGAAAAATTGCTTGGTTCGTTTGTGTTCTTCAAGTGTTTTTTCAGGAACGAAGCCATAGTCATACCAACCTGCTAGGCTAATAAACTGAGTCGGTCCAAATGATTGTACATTGAAATTGTGCTGTTGAATGTCGTCTTCAGTCATTCCTAGCATGTCATGATTGCCTAAATTGTAAGAAACGGAGAAGGATTTTTTGAGTTTTTGTAAAAAAGGCAAACTAATGTGTTCAAAATCATTAGACAGATCCCCTGCAAAGTGAATGTGGTCAACTTTTTTCTTTTTTAGTAAATCAATCAAAATGGTGATGTCTTCATCGGTAAATTGGTTTGAATCCAAATGAAGATCGCTCATAAATGCTAAATTTGTCATGCTCCTAGTGTAGCATAATTAAGGTAGAATGAAAGAAATAAACATTTTCGTCAGAAATCGTAGGAAAGTTTAAGCCTTTTGGTGTAAAATAGAAGTAAGTGGAGGTCTGCAGATGATAAAATTAGTAGCATTTGACATAGACGGTACATTTCTTCGCTCTGACAATACCTATGATGTGGAGTGCTTTGAGAAAATTTATCGAGCATTGCAAGACAAAGACATAAAAGTGGTCGTCATTTCAGGCAATCAGTATGCTCAACTGGCTTCATTTTTTCCAAAACATCAGGAGGAGTTGATCATTGTTTCAGAAAATGAAGCACTAATTTTTGAGGGTGATAAGCTATTACGAGAAGCAAAAATTGCTAGAACAGAGCTTGAAAAAGTTTTAGATGTGCTTGTGTCAGGAGACTTAGAAAATGCAACAACTCTTTGCGGACTTCATTCTGCTTATTTGCTCAAGTCAGCACCCAAACAGTACAAAGAAGAAATTGCAATTTATTACCATGCATTGAAAGAAATTTCTAATTTTCAGGATTTGCCAGAAGATGATTTTGTCAAATTAGCCTTATTGGTGCCAGAAGAAAAAACAAACCAACTTCTTGAAAAGTTGAATCAAGCTACTGGTCAACTCGTTCAGGCAGTTTCAAGCGGACACGGTTCAATTAATATTATTCAAAGAGGTGTTCATAAAGGCTCTGCTCTTGAATTCCTTAATCGGCATTTTGATATTTCACCACAGGAGATGATGGCTTTTGGCGACGGTGGAAATGACCTAGAAATGCTAGCTTATGTAGGTCACAGCTATGCGATGGCAAATGCTCCTGAAAAGGTCAAGAAAACAGCAATGTATCAAGCACTAAGCGATCAAGAATCAGGCGTTTTAGAAATTCTAGAGCGAAAGGTTGTAAAGAGGTGACTATCATGAATGTCATTTTGACGTATCTAACCTCTTAATATTTTTAGCCAGACGGCAACCTATCTAACAATCATGTAACAAAGAACGAAATTTCTTGATTCAGAATTAGAAATTTTATACAATAACTATTATTGGACTCTGTCAGAAATTAGAAAAAAATACTGACTTGTGATATAATAAAATGATATGTGAAAAGAGGTAAGTATGGATATTTCAGAAATTCGTCAAAAAATTGACGCAAATCGTGAAAAATTAGCTTCTTTCAGGGGGTCTCTTTGACTTAGAAGGTCTGGAAGAAGAAATTGCAATCTTAGAAAATAAGATGACAGAACCTGATTTTTGGGATGATAATATTGCGGCGCAAAAAACATCTCAAGAATTAAACGAACTCAAGCAAACCTATGATAACTTCCAGCAAATGGCTGATTTATTTGACGAATCAGAGATTTTGCTTGATTTTTTAGCGGAGGATGATTCTGTACAGGAAGAGTTGGAAGAAAAATTAGCAGAGTTGGAAACAAAAATGACCAGCTATGAAATGACACTCCTCTTGTCGGAACCTTATGATAATAACAATGCTATCCTTGAAATTCATCCAGGCTCTGGTGGAACAGAAGCTCAAGACTGGGGGGATATGTTGCTGCGGATGTATACACGCTTTGGCAATGCTCATGGTTTCAAGGTTGAAGTATTGGACTATCAAGCGGGAGATGAAGCGGGGATTAAGTCTGTTACCTTGTCTTTTGAGGGTCCTCATGCCTATGGTTTGTTGAAGTCTGAAATGGGAGTTCATCGATTGGTACGCATTTCGCCATTTGACTCAGCTAAACGTCGTCACACTTCTTTTACTTCAGTGGAAGTCATGCCGGAGTTGGATGACACGATTGAAATTGAGGTGCGAGACGAAGACATCAAGATGGATACTTTCCGTTCCGGTGGTGCCGGCGGACAAAATGTCAACAAAGTTTCAACTGGTGTTCGTTTAACCCACATACCAACGGGAATTGTGACACAATCCACTGTTGACCGCACACAATATGGAAACCGTGATCGGGCAATGAAATTGCTTCAAGCGAAACTCTACCAAATGGAGCAAGAAAAGAAAGCAGCTGAAGTGGATTCCTTAAAGGGAGACAAAAAAGAAATTTCTTGGGGAAGTCAAATTCGCTCTTATGTCTTTACTCCTTACACGATGGTCAAAGATCATCGGACAGGCTTTGAAGTCGCACAGGTCGACAAAGTCATGGATGGAGATATTGATGGCTTCATCGATGCCTACTTGAAATGGCGGTTAAACTAAATATTAAATTTACGAGAGTGGCATAGACAACTATAATTGCAATGCAATCATGGTCACTTCTCCCACTCCCTCAACTATCTTACGAAAGGAACTCTTAACAATAAATGTCAATTATTGAAATGAGAGATGTTGTCAAAAAATATGACAACGGGACAACAGCCCTGCGTGGTGTGTCCATTGAAGTAGAGCCAGGAGAATTCACCTATATTGTAGGTCCTTCTGGAGCAGGGAAATCAACTTTTATTCGATTATTGTATCGTGAAGTGAAAGTTGATAAGGGAAGTCTGCAAGTTGCTGGCTTTAATCTTGCTAAAATTAAAAAACGTGATATTCCAATGTTGCGTCGTAATGTTGGCGTCGTTTTCCAAGATTATAAATTGCTACCCAAAAAGACGGTGTATGAAAATATCGCTTACGCCATGGAAGTTATTGGTGAGCGTCGTCGCAATATTAAAAAGCGTGTTATGGAAGTGCTGGATTTGGTTGGTTTGAAACATAAAGTTCGCTCTTTTCCAAATGAGTTATCAGGTGGTGAGCAACAACGGATTGCTATTGCACGTGCGATTGTGAACAATCCTAAAGTTTTGATTGCCGATGAGCCGACAGGAAATTTGGATCCAGATAATTCGTGGGAAATCATGAATCTACTGGAGCGAATTAACCTGCAAGGGACGACTGTTCTAATGGCGACCCACAATAGCCAAATTGTAAATACTTTGCGTCACCGCGTTATTGCCATCGAAAATGGTCGTGTGGTGCGTGATGAAGCAAAAGGAGAATACGGATACGATGAATAGTAGATTTTTAAGTCACTTGCTTGAATCGCTCAAAAGTTTGAAGCGAAATGGTTGGATGACAGTTGCTGCAATCAGCTCCGTGATGATTACACTAGGGTTAGTCGCAATCTTTGTGTCAGTCATTTTAAACACGGCGAAGCTAGCAACAGATATTGAAAATAATGTGCGGGTTATGGTCTATATGCGACCAGATACAGCGGACAATGAAGAGACCATTACAAAAGAAGGTCAAACAGTCAAAAATGAGGACTACCATAAGGTATATGATGCCCTCAACAAAATGTCAAATGTGAAATCAGTAACATTTTCTAGCAAGCAAGAACAATTAAAGAAACTAACAGAAGTCATGGGTAAAGATTGGAAACTCTTTGAAGGAGATGCCAATCCCCTGCATGACGCTTATATTGTCGATACAACTGACCCCAAATACGTTACCTCTGTAGCAAACAATGCGAAGAAAGTGGAAGGGGTCTCTGAAGTAGAGTACGGTGGAGCCAATACAAAACGTATTTTTGCGTTAGCTAATTTTATCCGTACGTGGGGAATTGTAGGAGCGCTCCTCTTAGTCTTTATTGCTGTTTTCTTGATTTCAAATACTATTCGGATTACGATTATTTCGCGCAGTCGTGAAATTCAAATTATGCGTCTGGTGGGAGCAAAAAACAGTTACATTCGAGGTCCGTTCTTGTTAGAAGGAGCTTGGATTGGCTTGCTTGGAGCAGTTGTTCCAGCTGGCTTGGTCTATTTTATTTACGAAATGGCCTATAAGTCATTTAATCCATCTCTTGCTAGTCAAAATCTTTCAATGATTGTACCCAAAACCTTTATTCCATTGATGATTTCCTTCCTTTTTGTAGTAGGAATTATCATCGGAGCATTTGGTTCGGTTCTCTCAATGAGACGATTCTTGAAAATTTAAAAAAGAAGTGATAATAAAAACCCTATTGAACCCTGATCCGAAAGTTAGACAGAAAAATCTAACTTTTGAGATGCAGTTCATTTAGGGCTTTTTTAATGCAAAAATGGATTAAACATTTTTTCATGAACAATGGTGGTTTGAGGACCATGACCAGGGTAAACATCATAATCAGGCAAGGTCAGCAACTCGTTTTTGATGCTAGAAATGAGTTGTTCTATATTTCCAGTATAGAGGTCCGTTCGACCAATTGATTCGCAAAATAAAGCATCGCCAGTTAAAACAAAGTGCTCGTTAGGAAAGATGATTGAAACACCACCGATTGAATGTCCTGGTGTTGGTACGACGTAAAAATAAAAATCATCTAGACTGTAAGGACTATGATAGTCAAAAAAGACATCGGCAGGCTGGAGAATGATGTTATCAATATCTTGGTGGCGAGCTAGTCCAGATAGATTATACTCCGGAGTGTAAAGCCAAGTTGCTTCACTTTCAGCGACATAGACAGGTGGATGTCCAAAATGTTGACGAACTAAATCAACACTCATAATATGATCGTAATGAGTATGGGTCAGCAAAATAGCTGTAATTGGCTTATTGATTTCTTGGATTTTTGCTACAATTTTATCCCAGTCACTACCTGGATCAACTACGATAAGATGATGCTCATTTTCTAAATAATAAGTATTTTCGTATGCTTGAGCGTTTAAAGTTTTATGAATCGTTATCATGAGAACTCCTTTCACTTCATAGTTTAGCAAAAAATATGAAAAATGACATAAAAGAAATATTAAGTTGTTTATCAAGGGAAAATAAGGAATAAAACGTGATACGAAATAGTTGGATTTATGGTATAATTTTTCTAATATGACACAAGAAAAAAGAAAATATGCTGTGGTGGATTTAGAGGCAACGAGTGCCAGCAGCAACGCCAAGATTATTCAAGTCGGGATTGTGCTGATTGAAAATGGTCAGATTGTTAAAACTTATGAAACCGATGTGAATCCTCATGAGAAGCTGGATTCTCATATTTGCCAATTAACAGGATTGACAGACAAGCGATTGAGAAGGGCGCCAGACTTTTCTCAAGTAGCTCGTGAGATTTATGAGTTGATTGAGGATGCCATTTTTGTGGCTCATAATGTGAAATTTGATGCTAATTTATTAGCAGAAGCCCTCTTTTGGGAAGGATTTGAATTAGTGACTCCGAGGGTAGATACAGTAGAGCTTGCGCAAGTCTTTTTCCCAACGTTTGAAAAATACAATCTAGGAATATTATGTGAACAGTTAGACATTCCTTTGAAACATGCGCATACAGCGCTTGCAGATGCCTCAGCAACGGCTACATTATTTTTAAAAATACAAGAAAAAATTCAAAAACTTCCAAAAGAATTGGTAGAGTATTTGTTGAAATTTTCGGAAAGTTTGATTTACGAATCACGCTTAGCGATAGAAGATGCTTTTAACCAAATGTCGGACATAACTTGCCGTGATTTGATGAAGTGGCAGGGAATTTTTCTTCGAAAAAGTCAAAAAATCCAAAAAGCGAGGAAATTGTCCAAAAATTTCACTCACAACATCAATTTGCTGGATTTAGAGGAGCGAAAAGAACAAGATGAGTTTGCACATGATGTGGAACAGGCTTTGAAAAGTCAGCAACCAAGTTTTTTACAAGCTCAGACAGGTTTAGGCAAGACCTATGGTTACTTGCTTCCTGCTTTGGCTCAAACGAGCAAGCAAATTCTGGTAACAGTTCCTACGAAAGTGTTGCAGGACCAGATTGTGGCAAATGAAGGACAAAAGTTAGAAGAAATCTTTCATCTTTCTGTTCATAGCTTGAAAAGCCCTGCCAATTATTTGAAGCTTGACTTCTTTTATGACAGTTTGCAGCGGGTAGATGACAATCGTTTGGTCAATCGTTGCAAGATGTTGCTTTTAGTTTGGCTCACAGAAACAGAATCTGGTGATTTGGATGAAATTGGTCAACGACATCGCTATCAGACCTATTTTCAACAGGTGCTTCATGATGGAAAATTGAGCAAAAAATCCCTCTTTTATGGTGCAGATTTTTGGCAAAAAGGTCAAGAAAAGTCCAAACGCAGTCGTGTATTAGTGACCAATCATGCTTATTTTTTGACGCGGTTAGAAGATGATAAATCCATTCTGGAGAATCGGCTTTTGATTGTGGATGAAGCTCAGAAGTTGTTTTTGGCTTTGGAAAATCTCTCTCGAAAATCCCTCAATATGACAAAATGCTTGCAACAAATTCAATCGGAACTTGAAACAACAGGTACCATTTTGCAACGTCGGTTAATAGAGGATATTCAATTTGAATTGACTCATGCGATGGAACAATTCCAATGTTACAAGAAGAATGAGCTAACGAAAGAAACTTGTTCCAAACTTCGACAAGATTTATCAGAGTTAGATCAAAGCACTCTTGCTGATTTACGCACTATTTTTGCCACAAAATATGACCAGTTCTGGTTAAAAGAAGAGCAGTTCGATGATTATCGATTGACGATGTTGGAAGCCGCTTGCCTAGAAGTGCTAGATTTTCGAGCTTTGCTGCCTGAAGAAGTGCAAGTCTTGTTCGTTTCAGCCACGCTTGAAATCAGTAAAAAAGTGCATTTAGCGCATTTACTTGGTTTTGAAAATGCGCCATTTTATCAGTTACCACAAAAGCAGAAACATCAGCAGAAAATATGGTTGGATAAGAATTTTCCAAATGTTGTAGACTTGGATGTGGACACTTATGCAGAATTGATTGTCAAATGGGTTCATAAATTAGCTACTCAGGAAGTTCCAATTCTCGTTTTATTCACATCGAAAGCGTTGTTGTTAGCTGTTTCGGAACGTTTGCGCTTGCCACACTTAGCCCAGTATAAGAATGGTGAAGCGGCTAATATTAAACGACGTTTTGACAGAGGGGAAACGAGTATTTTACTAGGGGCTGGTAGTTTTTGGGAGGGAACGGATTTCTCCAGTCAGGAGCAAATGATTGAAGTTATTACACGGATTCCATTTGACAATCCGAGTGATTTCTTTACGCAGAAACTCAATCGCAAATTGCGGCAAGAAGGCAAGAATCCTTTTTATGATTATAGCTTGCCTGTTGCGATTTTACGCATGAAACAAGCTTTAGGACGTACAATTCGACACCAAGAGCAGCAGTCGGCAGTCGTTATTTTAGACAATCGCATGTTAACCAAACGTTATGGACAGCAAATTCAGACAGCCTTGGAAAAAATTGCTCCAATATCTGTCACCAGTATGAAAAAAATTCCAACAGAAATTGAGCAATTTTTGAAGAAGAAGGAAACGGTGTAATTTTACCCCATTAGAAAACTCAGTTCACTTTTTAACTGAGTTTTTTGCTAAAAATGGTAATTTCCTCTGCTGCTAGTTTTAAATTTTGTTATAATAGAAACACAAAGAAAGAAGGTTCAATATGTATCAAAAATATCTTCCAGGACTTAGATTTGCATTTGTACTAGCAACAGTAGCAATGGTTTTGGGAAATTTATTCCCCTTGATTGGCTCTAGTGTTTTTGCCATTCTTTTGGGAATTCTAGCTAATAATCTTTTTCATATAAAGAAGATTTATCATGCTGGTCTAGCTTATTCAGGTAAGAAATTACTACAGTATTCCATTATTTTACTGGGGTTTAGTATGTCCATTGGTCGGGTCTCTGCTACAGGCATCTCCTCTTTAAAAATTAGCATTTTAACTATACTGATTGCTTTTATTTCAGCTTATGTGGTAGGACGTCTGCTGGGAATGGGCAAAGTTCTAACCACTTTAATTGGATTTGGAACGGCTATTTGTGGTGGTTCTGCCATTGCAGCAGCTTCACCGATTTTAGAAGCAAAAGATGAAGACATCGCTTTATCTATTTCAACAATTTTCTTCTTTAACATTTTAGCAGTTTTTATTTTCCCATTTTTAGGGCATCTGATGCATATGAATAATGCAACTTTTGGAACTTGGGCAGGAACCGCTATCAATGATACATCATCTGTTGTAGCAGCAGGATACACTTACAGTCAGTCGGCGGGAGATTTGGCAACGATTGTAAAACTAAGTCGTGCTTTAATGATTGTACCAGCTTGTCTCATCTTTGCAGGAGTCCGATATGTACGCTCAAAAAGCAGTCATCAAAAAGTTAATTTAAAGAAAATTTTTCCTTGGTTTATTTTGTGGTTTGTCATGGCGTCTATTGTTACTAGTGTTGGGATTTTTCCAAGTTCGTTCGTTCCTGCAACGAAGTTCTTGTCACAATGGCTCATGGCAATGGCTCTTGCTGGAATTGGTGCGAGAGTATCCTTTGGGCAATTTAGAAAAGCAGGTGCAGCGCCACTATTGACAGGAGCCTTTGCTTGGTTCGCGGTTGCTGTATCTAGCTTAATCATTCAATACTTTTTCTCATAAAAGTGCTTTAAAAGTGACTGACATTTATTACGTATGTTGGAGGAGATATGCCTTATCAAAAACGCTCGATTGATTCGCGAGTGGATTATAGTTTAATATTACCAGTATTTTGTTTGCTTTTCATTGGCGTTATGGCCATTTATATTGCTGTTAGTCATGATTATCCAAAAAACGTTTGGCCAATTGTAGGACAACAGATTGCTTGGATTGCTCTAGGGACAGTTATCAGTCTGGTTATCATGCTATTCAAAACAAAATTTCTTTGGCAAATAACGCCATACTTATATGTATTTGGCTTAGCGTTGATGCTGCTTCCGCTCATTTTTTATAGTTCAGAATTAGTCGCTTCGACAGGAGCAAAAAACTGGGTGACTATAGGGCGTGTGACCTTGTTTCAACCGTCTGAATTTATGAAAATTTCTTATATTCTGATGCTGTCACGAGTTGTTGTTAATTTTTTACAGCGCTATAAAGATAGAGAGCGAACGGTTCAATTGGACTTCTTCCTGATTTTTGAGTTAGCCCTTTATACCTTACCCGTTCTGATTTTATTGGCATTGCAGAGTGACCTAGGGACAGCATTAGTCTTTATCGCAATCTTTTCAGGAATTGTCCTCTTATCAGGTGTGTCTTGGAAAATCATTGTACCAGTTGTTTTGACCGTTCTGATTGTAGGCGGTGGCTTTTTACTTATCTTCATTTCAAAAGACGGGCGAGCTTTTTTGCACCAAATTGGGATGCCAACTTATCAGATCAACCGTATTTTGGCTTGGCTGAATCCGTTTGACTACGCTCAAACCACTACTTATCAACAGGCACAAGGTCAAATAGCAATTGGTAGTGGTGGTCTCTGGGGACAAGGGTTTAATGTATCCAATCTATTGGTGCCTGTACGTGAAAGTGATATGATTTTTACTGTCATTGCAGAGGATTTTGGTTTTGTCGGTGCAACGGTTGTGATTGCCTTGTATCTGCTCTTGATTTATCGCATGCTAAAAATTACGCTGAAATCAAATAATCAATTTTATACATATATTTCAACCGGTTTCATCATGATGCTGCTCTTTCATATTTTTGAAAATATCGGAGCAGTGACGGGAATTTTGCCTTTGACAGGGATTCCACTTCCATTTATTTCGCAAGGGGGTTCCTCTATCATCAGTAATTTAATCGGGGTTGGACTCTTGCTTTCGATAAGCTATCAAAATAATCTCACAGATGAAAAAAAGATACGCTATCCTCAAAGACGTAAAAAAGTGGTTTTAAAACGATTAAAATAAAGGAGAAGAAAAATGACAAAAGTAGCTGTTATGTTAGCCAATGGTTTTGAAGAAATTGAAGCATTGACGGTTGTGGATGTTCTTCGCCGTGCAGGAATCCTATGTGACATGATTGGATTTGAAAAAGCGGTAACAGGTTCTCATGGTATTTCAGTTCAAGCAGATAAGGTTTGGGCTGGAAAGTTAGAGGATTATGACTTAGTGGTACTGCCGGGAGGAATGCCTGGTGCGACAAATTTGCGAGATGATGATCGTTTGATGTCAGCTCTACAAAAGATGCAGGAAGAAGGCAAGTGGATAGCTGCCATTTGCGCAGCACCGATTGCACTCAATCGTGCAGGTATTTTAAAGGATAAACAGTTTACCTGTTACGATGGTATCGAGTCAGATATTGATTCTGGCATTTATATCAAGCAAACCGTCGTTGTTGACGGGAAAGTGATTACTAGCCGAGGACCTGCAACTGCTCTAGCTTTTGCTTATGAGTTGGTTCATCAGTTAGGCGGAGACAGTGAGCAGCTTGCAACGGCGATGCTTTACAATGATGTTTATGGTGATTGATTGTCTATGATACTAAAACTTATTTGGAATGATCCAAGTAAGTTTTTTTATGAAAATTCATGTCTAAAATAGGCTTTCCTATCTGTTTTAACAGCCATTTTTTACAAAAATATGTTATAATAAGGGGTATGGATTATCAAGATTATATTTGGGATTTAGGGGGGACTCTCCTCAATAATTACGAGACGTCAACGGCTGCATTTGTAGAAACGTTAGCTGGTTTTGGGATTCAAGCTGCCCATGATGATGTTTACAAGGCGCTAAAGGTTTCAACTCCCTATGCAGTTGCTCAATTTGCGCCCAACATTCCTGCATTTTTACAAACTTATAAAGTGAATGAAGCAAGAGAGTTAGCTCATCCAGTATTATTTGAAGGTGCTGCAGATTTGCTCAAGAATATCGTTGCACAAGGAGGGCGTAATTTTCTGATTTCTCATCGGAATGATCAGGTTTTAGAGATTCTTGATAAAACAGGGATTTCAGGCTACTTTACAGAAGTGGTGACTTCTAATCGTGGTTTTAAGAGAAAGCCAAATCCTGAGTCAATGCTTTATTTAAAAGATAAGTATCAGATTGAGAATGGGTTAGTCATCGGAGATCGTTCAATTGACACAGAAGCGGGTCAATCAGCTGGCTTTGCAACTTATCTCTTTGATGATATGGAAAATCTCAAGAAATTTATAAAAATATAGAAAAGGAATCGTATGTCAGAAGAAAATAAAGAACTGCAAGCACAAGATTATGATGCCAGTCAAATTCAGGTTTTAGAAGGTTTGGAAGCTGTCCGAATGCGTCCAGGGATGTATATTGGCTCAACTTCAAAAGAAGGACTGCATCATCTTGTTTGGGAAATTGTAGATAACTCAATTGATGAGGCATTAGCTGGTTTTGCAACACATATTCAAGTGTTTATTGAGAAAGACAATTCGATTACCGTTGTTGATGACGGTCGTGGAATCCCTGTAGATATTCAAGAAAAAACAGGTCGTCCTGCGGTAGAAACTGTCTTTACCATTCTTCATGCTGGAGGAAAATTCGGCGGTGGCGGGTACAAGGTATCTGGAGGATTGCATGGTGTCGGATCTTCCGTGGTTAATGCTCTTTCTACTCAACTTGATGTTCGGGTTTACAAGAACGGTCAGATTCATTTTCAAGAATACCGTCGCGGGCACGTCGTAGCGGATCTGGAGATTATCGGCGAGACTGATCGCACAGGAACAACTGTTCATTTTACACCAGACCCAGAAATCTTCACAGAAACGGTTGAATTTGATTTTGAAAAATTAAACAAACGGGTGCAAGAACTAGCATTCTTGAATCGTGGTCTGCGAATTTCTATTACCGATAAACGGGAAGGTTTGGAGCAAACAAAAGATTACCATTATGAGGGTGGGATTGCTAGCTACGTCCAGTATATCAATGAAAATAAAGATGTTATCTTTGAAAATCCGATTTATACAGACGGAGAAATGGATGATATTACTGTTGAAGTAGCTATGCAGTATACAACAGGCTATCACGAAAATGTCATGAGTTTTGCAAATAATATCCACACTCATGAAGGTGGGACGCATGAACAAGGTTTTCGTACAGCGCTCACACGTGTCATCAATGACTATGCCAAGAAAAATAAGCTTCTGAAAGAAAATGAAGATAACCTGACTGGTGAAGATGTCCGTGAAGGATTAACAGCTGTTATCTCTGTAAAACATCCTAACCCACAGTTTGAAGGACAAACAAAGACAAAGCTTGGAAATAGTGAAGTTGTTAAAATTACTAATCGTCTCTTTAGCGAAGCTTTCTCAGATTTCCTTTTGGAAAATCCTGCGGTTGCTAAGAAGATAGTAGAAAAGGGAATTTTGGCATCCAAGGCTCGGATTGCAGCCAAGCGTGCACGTGAAGTGACTCGCAAGAAATCAGGTCTTGAAATTTCAAACTTACCAGGTAAATTGGCAGATTGCTCCTCTAATGATCCACACGAAACAGAATTGTTTATCGTGGAAGGAGACTCAGCTGGTGGTTCAGCGAAATCTGGTCGAAATCGGGAGTTTCAGGCTATCTTGCCAATTCGCGGTAAGATTTTAAATGTTGAAAAAGCCAGCATGGATAAAATTTTAGCCAATGAAGAAATTCGTAGTCTCTTTACTGCAATGGGAACAGGTTTTGGAGCGGATTTTGATGTGAGCAAGGCTCGTTATCAAAAATTAGTCATTATGACCGATGCCGATGTTGATGGTGCGCATATCCGAACCCTTCTTTTGACATTGATTTATCGTTATATGAAGCCTGTTTTGGAAGCAGGTTATGTCTATATTGCTCAACCGCCTATTTATGGTGTGAAAGTCGGCAGTGAAGTGAAAGAATACATCCAGCCCGGAGCCAATCAAGAAGAAGAGCTACAGTTGGCATTGGAGCGTTATTCTGAAGGGCGTTCTAAACCAAGTATTCAACGTTACAAAGGCTTGGGAGAAATGGACGACCACCAACTTTGGGAAACAACGATGAACCCAGAACATCGCTTAATGGCGCGTGTTTCAGTAGATGATGCAGCAGAAGCGGACAAGATTTTTGATATGCTAATGGGGGACCGTGTAGAACCTCGTCGTGAATTTATCGAAGAAAATGCCGTTTATAGTACATTGGACGTTTAAAAAAATCTGAAAAAATTCACATTTACCAAGAAAATTATGATATAATAATCATGATTATTTTCAAGTAATATTTTGAAGGAGTTTTACATGTCTAACGGACTAATCATACTAATCATAGTGATAGCAGTTCTCTTGATTGTTGCTTACATAACTGCTGTCTTATTAAGAAAAAGAAATGATGCTTTACTTGCTAAGTTAGAAGATCGCAAAGAAGAACTTTATAATCTTCCTGTAAATGATGAAGTAGAAGCGGTTAAAAACATGCATTTGATTGGACAAAGTCAAGTGGCTTTTCGGGAATGGAATCAAAAATGGGTTGATCTTTCTTTAAATTCTTTTGCAGACATCGAAAATAACCTCTTTGAAACGGAAGGTTACAATAATTCGTTTCGGTTTCTAAAAGCAAAGCATGGTATTGATAAAATTGAGAGCCAAATTGACTTGATTGAAGAAGATATTACTGCTATTCGCAATGCACTTGCTGAATTAGAAAAGCAAGAGTCTAAAAATAGCGGTCGTGTCTTGCATGCTTTGGATTTATTTGAAAAGTTGCAAGTGTCTGTGGCAAATGATACAGAAAGTTATGGTTCAGCGCTTCCTGAGATTGAAAAGCAATTAGAAAAAATTCAATCTGAATTCTCTCAATTTGTAACTTTAAACTCATCAGGAGACCCTGTTGAAGCAGCGGAAATTTTGGATAAAACAGAAGATCACATCCTTGCTTTAACGCATATTGTTGAAAAAATCCCAGAGCTTGTATCGGAATTAGATCAAAAGTTACCAGAACAGTTGGAAGATTTGGAATCTGGTCATCGCAAATTACTGGAATCCGGTTATCATTTTATTGAAACTGATATTGAATCTCGCTTCCAACAGTTGCATACTAGTTTGAAACGCAACAGTGAAAACATTGCTAGTTTAGAATTGGACAATGCACAATATGAAAATACGCAAATCCAAGAAGAAATGGATGCTTTATATGACATGTTTAACCGTGAAATCAAGTCACATAAAGTAGTTGTCAAATTAGTTAATAGTTTACCAGGTTATTTAGGTCATACAAAAGAAAACAATCAAAATCTTTTGACAGAGATTGCCCGCCTTTCAAAATTGTATCTCTTGACAGAAAGCGATACGAATCATGTTCGTCGACTTCAAAGTGAACTTTCTAGCTTAGATGATGTTGTTTTAGAAGCGATTGAAGATTCTTCAGAAAGAAAACAAGCTTATTCTGTTCTTCAAGAAAATCTTGAAACCATTCAAAAACGTGTGAAAGAAATTGAAGATGAGCAGTTAGTGTTGAGTGAAAAATTGGCTAAAATTGAAAAAGATGATGCCAATGCTCGACAAAAAGTTAATATTTATATCAACAAATTGCACACGATTAAGCGTTATATGGAAAAACGCAATTTGCCGGGTATTCCACGGAGCTTCCTGACCACTTTCTTTACTGCAAGTGATAACACAGAAGCTTTAGTAGCAGAATTGGAACAGTATCGTGTCAATATTGAATCAGTAAATCGTATGTTAGAGATTTTGACAAATGATATGAATGAACTGGAAAATGAGACTTACCGGATTGTTGAAAATGCTACTTTGACAGAGCAATTGTTACAATATTCAAATCGCTATCGTTCATTTGATGAGGGAGTTCAAACTGCTTTCAACCGTGCACTAGAGATTTTTGAAAATGAGTTTGATTATCAAGCATCGTTTGAGGAGATCTCGCAAGCATTGGATGTAGTAGAACCTGGTGTAACCAATCGTTTTGTTACATCGTATGAAAAAACGCGAGAAAATATCCGATTTTAAATTAAAACAATAAAGAGACAAGGTTTCATTTCCTTGCCTCTTTTTATTATGTTCTTTTCGTTAGTATCGTGATGTTCGGTATAAAATTGGCGACTAAAGCAGACGGTCGTGCTCCCTAATACAATTACTTGCAAATGAATAGAATCTGGGAAGATGACATATAGACAACAAAAAATCCCAACCATAGGCGATTGGGATTAGTCTCTTAAGAAGAGATTAATGAGTAAAAGCAACACAAACACCTTCTGGAACAAAGAAATCATGTGATAATTCTGTTAATTTTCCTGTTTCTGGGTCACGTTTGAAGACAGTCGCATTGTCTGAGTCTTGATGGGCTGCGATAATATACTGTTGATCTGGTGTAATATTAAAATCACGTGGATTTTTTCCATTAGTTGGTACGAATTCTACAAGTTCAAGTGTTCCATCTCCTGCTACTTTGTAAACAGCGATTGAATTATGTCCGCGGTTGGAGCCATAAAGGAAGCGACCGTCAGCAGATAGGCGAATAGCAGCTGTTCCATTAAATTCTGAAAAGTCTTCTGGTAAAGTGGAGATGGTTTGCAGGCGTTCAAATTGACCATCTCCATCGTAAATTAAAACTTCAATAGTAGAGTTTAATTCACAAATAAGATAAGCAATTTTGTAGTGAGGGTGGAACACAATATGACGTGGGCCAGCGCCGGGTGTCGCATGATAAGTTTCTAATCGATTTAGGCGTCCATAATCACTAATTTCATATGTCACAACTTCATCAGTCCCTAAATCGCACGTAACCAGATACTTATCGGGTGTTAAATCTGCAAAATGCACATGAGCAGCAGCTTGGTTTTCATGAGGGCCGTAGCCGATATGAACATCAGAATCAACTAATTTAAGGCTGCCATTTTCTTGTCGTCTATAAACTAATACTTGTCCTTTATGGTAGTTTGCCCCGTAGACAAGGCTTCTTGCTTCATCTACACTCACATAGCATAGAGGAGCACCTTCGGCCACAACGTGATTGAGCAACTGTCCCGCTTTATTAAAGGCTGCAATGCCTCCCTCACCGTGTTCAGTTCCGACAGAATATAGGTGCTGTTGCTTGTCAAAAGCTAAATAAGTAGGATTTGGCTCTTTTGCAATAAGTGTTAAATTTGCCAGTTCTCCTGTGCTAGTATCAAAATCAGCTTTGTAAATTCCTTCTGAGCTACGACGTGTATAAGTTCCAAAATAAACTGTTTGTGTCATCATTCACCTCGAAATATTTGATACTTTTATTATAACACAAAAAGAAATGAAATGGTTTTCACAAATGAAAGCTGCTATCAGTTCTATGATGAAAAAATAGATAAAAAATAGATTCGAGATAGGATGGGAACAGATGACTTTGATACAATAAAAATAGATTTGCGGGTGGTGGCGCTAACAATCATGGTTGTCTGTTTGACTTCTGAAAAATGTTTAGTTTTTTGGGAAGAAAGTTTTTATCCTGCATCACGGTTCAATCTTTGTAAGTCCACTATTTTGTTGTATAATAAAAGTAATCTTTACATTGATTAGCAGTCATTTAATTTTATATCTATATTTTAAGGAGTAAGAAATGCATAAGATTTTAGTAGTAGAAGATGACACTACGATTAATCAAGTGATTTGTGAATTTTTGAAAGAAAATCATTATGAGGTGACACCAGTTTTTGACGGGGCAGAAGCCTTACGTGAATTTGAGGAAAAATCGTTTGACCTCATCATTTTGGACGTTATGTTGCCCTCTATGAGCGGTCTGGATGTGTTGAAGGAAATCCGGAAGACGTCGCAGGTACCAGTTATGATGTTAACTGCACTAGATGATGAATATACTCAGCTGGTCAGCTTTAATCACCTTATCAGTGATTATGTTACCAAACCATTTTCGCCACTTATTTTGATGAAACGCATTGAAAATATTTTCCGGAGTACTGTGACAGAATCAGAGATTGTCGTTGGAGACTTGCGTGTTTCAATTGATGATTGTACCGTTTATTGGCAAGAAGAAAAAATGTCTCCTACTAAAAAAGAATATGAAATTATCCAAGCTTTAGCTAAAAGAAAAAATCATTTGGTGACGCGGGATCAATTGATGAATACAATTTGGGGTTATAGCGAACTGGATAGTCGTGTTTTGGATAACCATGTAAAAAATATTCGGAAAAAAATTCCTGGAATACCTCTTAAAACGATTACTGGTATGGGTTATCAACTTGGAGGAGAAGAAGAGTGAGAATTGCTAAAAAGCATTTTCTTTTGACAGGAACAATAATTTTTATTGTCGTGACAACGGTTTTAACAACACTCTATTTTATGATGCCTGTTTATTATGAGCAAGTCAAGCATCGAGAAGCTAAAAGTGAGTTCTTTCAGATTGCTCAGCAAGTTCAAGGAAAACCGTCAGATGATATAGGAAAGCTTTTAAGTGACTACAATCGAAAGAATACACGCGTCTGGTTTAGTATATTAGATGCGAAAGGAAAACTTATTTATCCACATATTGATTTAGCTAATGAAAAGGGAGAATTCCAATTAACAATTTTACCTTCTGACATGAGTTTGAATAATCAAACTAAAAGTATGAGCAAGAAGATAAGAACGGCAGAAGGGACCACATTGACCTTACGTGGGGAATATTCGCTCCAACCAATATCGGATGCTACTTACGTGTTGTTAAGTCTTTATCCTTATATCTTATTCTTTTCGTTAACGTTAGGTGGTATAGTGGCTTTTCTTTATAGTCGATTTGCAACCAAACGCATTACAGATATTTCAGAGAGCACGCGAAAAATGGCAACTCTTTCTCCAGATGTGGCTTGTCCTGTCAAAGGGCGGGATGAAATTTCCACACTCGCTCAAGATATTAACAGTCTGTATGATAATCTTTTGACAAGTATTGAAGCGCTGCGATTGGAAAATGAGAAGGTTGCTGAAAGTGAACGGGAGAAAGCAGAATTTCTACGGATGACTTCTCATGAGCTGAAAACGCCGATTACCAGCATGATGGGAATTGTGGATGGTATGATTTATGGTGTTGGTGACTTCAAAGATAAAGATAAATACCTACATAAATGTCGTGAAATTTTGGAAGAGCAATCAAAACTTGTACAGTCTATCTTGGCAATTTCTAAAATTGAAATGCGGATAGAAGCAGAAGAGGAAGAATTTTCACTTAATCAGCTCTTGGAGGAAAACTTGAGCAGCTATAAGATGTTAGCTGATGTGAAAGGCTATCAATTTACTGTACAGTTAGAAGAGTTTCAAGTGCATGGCAACAAGACTTATTTGCTGAAAGCTATTAAAAATTTACTAGATAATGCTTTCCATTATACATTAGCCGGCGGAGAGATTCTTTTAATGATTAAAGACAGTCAGTTAATCATTGAAAATGATGCAGAACATGTATTGGATGAACAGCAAATCCAGCAAATATTTCAGCCATTTTATCGTCCGGATTACAGTCGTAACCGCAAAGATGGCGGAACAGGTCTGGGACTCTTTATCGTGCAACAGATTTTGGAAAATCATCATTTGCACTATCTCTTTGAAGCTGTTGATGGCAAACGAATGCGGTTTACAATTTTTTTCTCAGATAAAGAAAGCTAAAAGTGGGAATCCATTCATGATTTGAATGGATGACCGCTTTTTGTGTTTGACTCGGGAGCAAGAAGGGAATTCATAAAGGACTACCCTTTCTTCAAGAATTTTTTAGTGAAAAATGCTACAATGAGATAAATAAAGAAAAGGATGTCTGTATGGAACACAAAAAGAAGGATTTCAGCCTATCATGGTTTTTTCGGTGGTTTTTAGACAATAAGGCAATCACTGTTTTTTTGGTGACCTTATTGTTGGGGTTGAATATTTTTGTATTAAGCAAAATTAGTTTTATTTTTATTCCTGTTCTAGAATTTATCGGAGTTATCATGCTGCCGGTGATTTTAGCAGGGCTTTTGTATTATCTCTTAAATCCAATTGTAGATTTTATGGAGAAACATAAGATCAATCGTTTGGTCGCGATTACGATTGTCTTTATCTTAATTGCTTTGCTCTTGATTTGGGGATTGGCTGTGGCAATTCCAAGTTTGCAGCATCAGATAGTTAGCTTTGCCAAGAATTTACCAGCTAATTTGCAAAAATCGAATAAAATAATTCAGGATTTTTTGGAAAATCGAATTTCTGATGATGTCAAGCCTCAATTAGAAGAGATTGTGAATAATTTTTCAGTTCAAGTGACGACTTGGGCAAGTAATTTTTCATCGAAAGCAGTGAATTGGGTAAGCACATTGATTAGTACGGCTTCGCAAGTGATTGTAGCCATTATCATCATGCCTTTTATCCTTTTTTATCTTTTGCGAGATGGAAAAAACTTAAAATCTTATTTGACAAAATTCATGCCAACTAAGTTTCGTGAACCAGTCGGACAAATTTTGACAGATGTCAATACGCAGCTTGCCAATTACGTTCGTGGGCAAGTAACTGTAGCTATTATCGTAGCGATAATGTTCATCATTTTCTTTAAAGTAATCGGGCTTCGCTATGCAGTGACACTTGGGGTGACGGCAGGGATTTTAAATTTGGTTCCCTACTTAGGAAGTTTTCTCG
>OGJJ01000469.1_pt1 | contig 36872 bp, 35 predicted proteins | sample 1572081 | NCBI WGS metagenome assembly OGJJ01 (sample SAMEA2582122, study PRJEB24529) | metagenome | biome: Human gut stool | place: China | collected 2011
GTTTGCCGTCCACCAGGTGTTCAACCGCATATTTTAAGAGCATGCCAAGGCACGCAGTCTGTTCGCTGTCGATCAGCTGTTCTAAATACCGCAGATCCACGGTCTGCTTTCCATCTGATACGGTAGTTACTTCCGCTCCCTGATCGGTAAGCAGCATCTCCACACAACAGAGAACGTGGATGTGAACACTTTGTGTTCATTCATAAATGCATAAATATAATAGTCCCTGCTTTTCTCCATTAAGCCAAAATTATGTCCGAATGTACTGGATTCCGCTTTTGTCCCTTCCAGACTCTTATCATTGGAAACAACAATCTGGTTGTCTATGGGGCTCTTGTCCTGACTCGCGGCTCCATACTGCAAGCGCCAGCGGATCTGTTCCACACTTTCCGACACCCGGAGCAGACTTTTCGCCTTCTTCATCCATATCCTCCAGGTCATTTATGATTGCTTACATCTGCCTGTTACCATTATTTGTGAAGGTTACTAAGCAGCCTTTTATAACTAAGATCAATGGCAAATGCACCAAGGGGAGCCGTAAGCACAATGGCCAGTACCGCCACTGTCAATACGATATCTCCGCATGCAAGTCCAAGGCTTAGGGGGATTCCGCCAATGGCTGCCTGAACAGTTGCTTTCGGTGTATAGGCAAGCATGGAGAATACTCTTTCCTTCCCATTTAAGTCTGTTCCCAAAAGGCAGACAAATACGCCAAGCATTCTGAAAACCAATGCACCCACAATGACTATGAGGGCTTTCAGTCCAACATTTCCCAGATAATTGATATTTACAGTCGCTCCGACCAGAACAAAAAGGAACACTTCTGCCGTTACCCATAGCTTGTTATATTTTACGGATAGTCTTAGGGATACTTCGTTCCTATATTTCTGTATGGCAACACCTATAAACATGATGGCAATCAAAGAGGAGAAGGTAATGGGTGTACGCAAGGTATCCTCCGCTGCTGCCAGGATGAACGACCAGGAAAGGATGATGAGAATTTTAACGGTATCTCTGATATGAACCTTTTCAAAGTATTTGGAAAGTATCCATCCACTGATTACGCCTATCAAAATGCCCAATGCAATGGAAACCGGAATATTCACAAAGCGGATCGCTGACACACCATTTCCCTGTATCATACCGGTAAAGGTTGTAAACAGAACAATGACATATACATCATCAACGGAAGCCCCTGCCAGGATCAGCTGTGGAATGCCTTTTGCGGTTCCATATCCTTCCTCCATCAGCTTCACCATCCGCGGAACAACCACTGCCGGCGAAACCGCTGCCAGAACGGATCCCAGAATAGCTGCCTCAAGCAGGGATAATCCCAATAGTTTCGGGGCAATGCATATCATACCGATCAGTTCAAAGGTGGCCGGTACAAAGCACATCATGACCGCCGGCCTTCCAATCTTTTTGAGTCCGGAAATATCAAGACTTAATCCGGCTCTTGTCAAAATAATAATCAGTGCTATTTTTCTGATATCTGAAGATATCGCCAGAATCGATGCGTCGATGAGATCCAATACATAGGGTCCGAGCAATATTCCTGTGGCTAACATTCCCAACAGGCTTGGAAGCTTACATTTTTTACAGATCCATCCTGTTGCCATTCCCACCAGTAGAATCAGTGCAATACTTAATAGCATATAAATTACTTCCTTTTATCTGATAAAATGTGTCCAGGCATGTTCTTCCGTCTCCGGGAGTCCAAACTGTTCTTTTCCAAGGGCGATGCTTTTCATAAGGAATGTCATATTTCTTGCAAGCACACGCATGGTCTGCTTTCCTTCTTCATCCCGGTCCGCCTCTCCTGCCTCTCTTCCATGAATGGAATTCCAGTATTGGCTGGAGGCAATAGGCATATTGGTAATGGTGAAATATTTGTTCAGTTCATCAAAAGTTGCTGAACAGCCTCCGCGTCTGGCGCATACCACACTTGCACCGACTTTCATGGTTTTGTCAAAATGGGTACTGAAAAACAGTCTGTCCAGAACTGCAATCAAAGTGGCATTGGCGGAAGCATAATAAACCGGGCTGGCTACTACAAGTCCGTCTGCCTTTTCAAATTTCAGTGCCAACTCATTTACCACATCATCAAAGACGCATTTTCCCAGTTCTGCACAGCGTCTGCAGGCGACGCAGCCTCTTACTGCCTTATTTCCTACCTGCACAACCTCCGCATGGACACCTTCTGCCTCAAATACTTTTTTCATTTCCTCTAATGCAATTGCGGTATTTCCATTTTTTCTCGGGCTTCCATTCAGCATCAATACGTTCATTTTCTGTCTTTCCTTTCTTTACATAAATTTCTTTCTTACCTACCAGTGTCTTCTATAGGCGGACATTTGTCCCCACCCCCGAAAAAGCATCTTTTGTTTTTTTCTCAGGCGATGCAGATTGTCTGCCAGCTTCTGCTCCTTCAAATGTCCGCCTAACAGGACTAAATCTATTTTTTCCCGTTGTAATAAGGAGTAAATCGCCTTTGCCGATAAAAAAGGATAGTTCGCACATTCAAAGTTCCATCAGATCATCCGGGCGACAATGCAAGGTCTTCGCCAAACGAACTACATAGTCCACTCGGGCATGGTTAATATTTTTCTGTTTCTGTTCATATTGTTGTATGGTGCGGAGCGGAACATCTGCTCTCTCCGCAAGTTCCCGCTGACTTATACCGATATGTCTGCGGTACTCCTGTAGCCGTGCAATCTGCCTCTCCTGCCGCATTTCATCCAATGCCTCAACAAAATGCATTACATCCATTTCGTGATATTTTCGATACATCAACAAAATGTCACAGATCATCATTTTCGATGTAATTTGTTCAAACTTAAGGTTACGATACCACTGATAATAAGCAAGATAAAACCCAAGCCAATATTCGGGACTCCGGTCTAAAGAAAAAACCGGTTTCGGTAAATTCATACCCGCGTCACTCTCCCGAATCACACGCTGCGCAAGCTCCACCCCAGACAATCCTGCCACCACAGCGCAGTTTCCCGTTTCAAAGCGTCGCACATAGGAAGATGCTAAGAACATTCGATAAAAGTCTTCCATTTCAATCCGGCACCCATTGACTGCATAATCAAACATCCACGCCAAGGTCATCCTGGCTTTGCCAAGATATAATTCATCGTAAGCGCGCATCATCTGCTCTGATCTCCTCTTCCAAAATCTGCATCATATATATTTCCCCTTTCTTCCATGGGACTTTTCGACTCTCAAAGTAATCTCTTCTTGCCCGGGTATCCCGTTCTAGTTTTTGCGGCTGCCAGATGGATGCCTCCGCAAAAGTCGCCCGTTGAAAGCTAATATGTTCAAATGCTCTCTGACTTTTCAGCACAATCTGCTCTCCAAGCTTTCCAAGGCGCATTGCAGAGGATAATACGCTCAGCGAAATTGCATTATTTAGAAAATCCTGGGCAAAGGAAAAATAACTGTCATCTGCCCGATAGCCTATAATTACATCATACTGCTGATACTGTATGTCAAAATACCTGATAAGATACTGCTTCGCTTCCTCTCCGAAATCTGATTGCACATCAAACAGACGATTCTGCAGCAGAATTGTAAGCCAGTGCAGAATATTGTAATTTTCCTGCTTCATATTCAACACCGACAGGTCTTCCATAGCAAGTGTATATTCGTTCGCATATCCGTCACAGTCATCATTTACCGCCCACTCTTTTGCCAGATCCAGGCTTTGTGTACAATAGAATCCCATCCCGTAATCATTATACGGATTTCCGACACCATACTGCGGAACCTTAATTATTCTGTTTGATCCATGATATAATGTGATTTTTTTATTCATAAATAAATAGTACTCCTATAGGAGTATATGTGTCAATAAGATTTATTCCCTCACCAGCATGTCAGCGAGTCATCCTGGAATACCGGTTTTCAATCGCGGATCTTTCCTTCTTCTGCTAATTTTCGAAAACCTAAGGGAGGACTGTTATCTCATCTGTCAAACTTCAACTCTTTATCTAACATCGTGAAAACAAATTTTTTATTCTGCTTGTTCAATTCTGTGGAAATGATGTCGTATATGGATATCAGTTTCAGCCTTTTGTCTTCGCTCTCATATTGGGAAAAATCCTCTTTGTACAGTGTTGTGATATCTCGCTGTACTTTATCAACCTCCCGTATATCTTTTGTAGCAATATAGGTTTTTACTGCATCCGGCATTCCTCCCACAATCAAATATACAAAAAACATGGATAGCAGTCTTTGATGTAGGAATTCATCCACAGGCTGACATGTGTCAAATTTCTCCTTTAACATATCTAATGTCGCTTCTGACACATTATTCGCTATCATAAATTCTTCAAAATCCATGGGATACATCCTTAGAACTGTTAAATATCCCACCGGAGCTGATGCGATTCCCTTGAGTTCCACTCCTAATAGGGAGCCACTCATGACATATTTAAAACTTCCTTCCTCTACAAGGAATTTTATCTTTGTCACTATTTCTGGGCACTTCTGGATTTCATCAAAAAAACAACCGTTTCATGGGGTTTACATTCTTCCGGCATAATTAGTTTCAATTTAACCAGAAAATCTTCTGCACTCATTTGGGTATTAAGATAATCAACCAAATCCGGCTGGTCAATGAAGTTTACTTCAAACTTGGTGTACCCACTTTTTTTAATCTCATCTCGTATGAGCCAGGTCTTTCCTGTCTGCCCCGTTTATTTAAAAATACAAAAGTATATTTTACAAAAGACAGTCTATCTTTTAGAAATATTTTCTCACCATTTCCGCAAAAAGAAACTCTCCCTTTATTCCGATGATATCTTCATAATATGCCTCTTCTTCCTGCTGTGCGGCAGGGTTAATCACTAGGATACATGGTATATTTTTTAATTCTGCGATTTCAATTCTGTCCAGTCTGCTCAATGGATTGTGATTGGGGATAAAAGCTTAAAGAATGCCGAGACAATCTCCAGTCAGTCCGGGTGGCACACGCTTAAATGCTATTGCCCCGGGAATTATTGTCACACCACTTGCAATTGACGAGTTTAACGGTCCTCGCGGTGATTTCTATAAAAATAGTCCCTATTTACATTTGTGTGTCTGATGTATCAACAGTATAATAATACATTTCACGAATTGCGTATGCAATTAGAAAATCAAGTAGTCCAAATTCCATAAAATGAAATTTTAGGGCAAATTACAGACATTGGCTTGGCTGTAGTATTTTTAAACAACGTGTGTTAGACTACTGTTATACAAATCGGAGTTTTACGAGGAGAAAACAACAATGAAAGAAAAGACATATCAGACTCGTTGCGGAACAATCCACTACTGGACAAGCATATCAAGCCTGAATGCAATTACTCTTGTTTTTTTGCCGGGATTGACCGCTGACCATAGATTGTTTGATAAGCAGATTCTGTTTTTTGAGAAAAAGTATAATATTGTGGTGTGGGATGCACCGGCACACGCTACCTCATGGCCGTTTCGGTTTGATTTTGATTTGTTCGATAAAGCAAAATGGTTGAACGAAATTTTAAATCAAGAAGAAATCAACAAACCTGTCATTGTTGGACAATCTATGGGTGGATATGTGGGGCAGGCTTATGCACAACTCTATCCAAACCAGTTGAAAGGTTTTGTTTCCATTGACTCTGCACCGTTGCAACGAAAGTATGTGACTGCGGTTGAAATCTGGCTTTTGAAGCGGATGGAACCGGTATATGCTCATTATCCATGGAAGTGGCTACTGAAATCGGGAACGGAAGGTGTTGCCACATCTGTTTATGGCAGAAATTTAATGCGTGAAATGATGCAGGTTTATGACGGTAACCAAAAGCGTTATGCACAAATTGCCGGACATGGCTTTCGTATTTTGGCAGAGGCAATGGAAAAGAATCTGCCGTATGAGCTTAAGTGTCCAGCTTTGTTGATATGCGGTACACAGGATCATGCCGGTTCGTGCATACGGTATAACAAAGCGTGGCATAGAAACACGAAAATTCCTTTAACATGGATTGAAGGAGCTGGACATAATTCTAATACAGACAAACCTGAACAGATAAATAGTTTGATAGAAGAATTTGTTACAAATATTTAACAATAGACAACTTCCAGTTTGTCAATTACAGGTGACATTGAAAGAGTCAGCCCATTCAAGGTGCTGGCTCTTTCAAAAATTCCATTCTAATAAATTGCATGATAAGTTAGAGTAAAAATGAATACCCATTAGCCGGAAATGAATAGAAAATGAATAAAAGTGTGGTGTTTCGTATAATTATGAGTTAGTATGCATCAGACACACTTTTGTAAAAAGGGAGTCTAATTATTACGCAACAAAACAACAAACGTTTCTCTCTTTCATCTCTCTTTCCCATTTCTAAAATTCATGCAGAGCAAGGAGGAATGTGTTATATTAGGAAAGAAGAAAATACTTATCGAGGGGACCCTATTATGGATACACAAAAGAACTACATTGCAAACCAACAGGATGCAGATATTTTCGTAAGACAGCTTTTGAATATCGGGGAGGCGATGTACCAGTCCGGTGGGGAAATCTCCCGAATTGAGAACAGCCTGCACCGTCTGGGAAAAGCCTATGGGGCTTTGCATGTGAACGTGTATGCCATTACCTCCAGTATTCTGATTACCGTGGAATTTGCGGAGAACGAATCCGTCACCCAGAACCGTCGCATTACCTGCCGGGGTTCCTTCGATTGCGTGAAAATGGAAAAGTTAAACCAGCTCTGCCGGGATTGCGCCGTTTGTCCCATCCCAGTCTCCCAACTGAGGGGACAGGTCTTGTACATCCTGGCAGAAAAGCCCGGTCTTCGTAAGTTTTACCTGGGACAGCTTATTGCCGCCACCACCTTTACTCTGTTTTTCGGTGGTAACTGTGCGGATGCCCTGGTCGCCGGGATTGCCGTGCTGGTCATCTGCATGATGCAGAAATGGGTACATCCGGTCTTTTCCACGGAGCTGTTTTTCAACGTGACTTGTTCCTTCCTGACGGGAATCGTAGTGAATCTCATTAATCTGGTGGTTCCGGGACTGCATGTGAACCAGATTCTCATCGGTGATATTATGGTGCTGATACCAGGAATTCCCATTACCAATTCCATCCGCTACATTTTGAGCGGCGATCTGATTTCCAGCTTTGAAAAGCTGATGGATAGCCTGATGCAGGCCTTCGGTATTGCTGCAGGTTTTATGCTTTCCCTGCTTCTGGTGAAGGGAAACATTGTGGACGCCGCCGTAAGCCATGGCGCCCTGGAACGGATGATCCAGTTAACGGCAGCCGCCTTGGGAACACTGGGCTTCTGTCTGATTTTTAATCTGCGTAAAAAGTACATTGCAGTGTCCACCGTAGGTGGTTTTCTCTGCTGGGGCATTTTTTTACTGTTACAGGGGCAGGGATGGTCCATTTTCGTGTCCACTCTGGTGACCGCGGTACTGGTAGGCATGTACGGAGAACTGTTTGCTTATCTGTTAAAGGTGCCCACCACCATTCTGTTTACCCTTGCATGTGTTCCTCTGATTCCAGGAAAAAATCTGTACTATTCCGTCCTAGCCATTATTTCCTCAGATTGGACTGCCTTTAAAAACAACATTGTGCTGCTGATTCTCTATGCCGTAGGTATTGCTCTTGGACTTGCCATGGTGGTGGAGCTGGAGCAGATTATCAAAAAAGGAAGGGGTTAATTCCCTTCCTTTTCCGTTTTCCAGAGGTCTCCCCATACCTTACTGCATAAGTCCCTGCAATATTCCACGGAAAAATTCGGATCCTGGGATTGAATTTCATTCGCTGCTCCCAATTTCTCCGAATAGTCCTCCAGGAAATAGGTAGTCACTCCACCAGTACCAGAGGTTACATGGCTGACCAGGGGAGATACTCTGTACTCTTTGATTTCTGCTTCTCCAAACGCATTCTTTCCAATGGTCACCTCTGCCATACCGCCCACCATGCGGTTTGCCACACCTTTCCCTGTGCCGGAGGTCCAGTTCACAAAATTGCCCAGCGAATAATACACCAGCATTTCGTTTCCGCTCTCCTCATCAGTTACCCACTGAATGGGTTCAATGACATGGGGATGAGTACCCAGAACCAGATCTGCACCATTTTCCACAAAAATCTGTGTCCATTTTTTCTGGGAAGCATCCGGCGTCAGCTGGTATTCCGTTCCCCAGTGGGGACAGACAATGGTAAAATCCGCCAATTCCTCTGCTCTTTGGATATCTGCTGCTACCTGTTCCTCATTCAGCAGGTCCACTGCATAGGGCATGTCCTTGGGAAGGGCAATTCCATTGGTTCCATAGGTATAGTTCAAAACCGCAATACGCATATCCGGCAGTTCCATGATCACAGGTTCTGCACCATTGGAAGTGGAGGCATCTGCTCTGTCATGAATCCCCAGGACGGTAATCTGCGGATACTGCTCTCTCCAATGTCTGGCACAGTTTACCAATCCTGCACGCCCTTTATCCATGGCATGGTTTGTGGCATGACAGATGATATCAAAGCCTGCATTTACCAGGGAATCGCAGAGGCTGAAATCCGCATTAAAGCAAGGATAACCGGAGATTCCAAGTTCTGCACCGCCGATAATCACCTCCTGATTGACAAGAGCCAGATCCGCTTCCGAAATGACATCACTGGTATGGTCAAACAAAATGTCATAATCATAGCTTCCATCTGCCTGTCTGCAGCTTTGTTCCACCGGCGTATGCAACAGCACATCACCCACCATCACAATCTTATATTCCGTTGGTGTTTCCGGGGTTTCTTCTATCGTTTCTTCTGCGGATACTACCGTCACCGGAAGAGTATTCTGCGCCTCTGTCACCGGACTTTCCACGGACACGGTGCTTTCCTTTTCCACCGAAATGCTGCTTTCTAAACTGCTGTCTGCTGTAAGCGCTGTCTCTTCCTTTTCCGTTCTTCCACAAGCAGAAAGGCACAGAAGCGCCCCGATACCGATATACAGCCCTATGCTTTTTTTCCATGGGAAAGTGTTTTTATTATTCATCGTTTTCCTGCTCCCCTTTTATTTTTCTTTCATTATAACATAAAAACAGAGTATCTGTAGCAATTCTCACCGGATACAGACACTCTGTTTTCAACTCATACTATGCTTTTCTGTTTTTCACGCTTAGGAAAACAACGGGGTGGAGAGGTAACGGTCACCGGAATCCGGCAAAAGAACCACAATGTTCTTGTCTTTATTCTCGGGACGGGCTGCCAGAATGGTAGCTGCCTTCAATGCCGCACCGGAGGAAATACCTACCAGAGTACCCTCGGATACTGCGAAGCGTTTGCCCTCTACAAAAGCATCCTCGTTTTCAATGGCGATGACTTCGTCATAAACTTTGGTATTTAATACATCGGGCACAAAACCTGCACCGATACCCTGGATTTTGTGAGGTCCGGCTACACCTGTGGAAAGAACTGCACTAGTGGCAGGCTCTACAGCCACAACTTTTACATCCGGGTTCTGGGATTTCAGATACTCACCCACGCCTGTAACAGTACCGCCGGTACCTACGCCTGCCACGAAGATGTCAACCTTTCCATCCGTATCGTTCCAGATCTCCGGTCCGGTTGTTGCTTTATGTATCTTCGGGTTCGCAGGGTTCACAAACTGACCTAAGATAATGGAACCGGGGATTTCCTTATTTAATTCATCTGCTTTTGCAATAGCACCCTTCATACCCTTGGCACCCTCGGTAAGAACCAGTTCTGCACCGTAAGCCTTTAACATATTACGACGCTCTACGCTCATGGTGTCCGGCAAGGTCAGAATGACATGATAACCTTTTGCAGCTGCTACGGATGCCAGACCGATACCGGTATTACCGGAAGTGGGCTCAATGATGGTCGCACCGGGCTTCAGTTTGCCGGATGCTTCTGCATCTTCAATCATCGCCAGAGCAACTCTGTCCTTTACGGAGCCTGCAGGATTGAATGCCTCCAGCTTTACGATAATATGGGCACCTGCCACACCGGCAGCCTGTGCATAACGGCTTGCCTCCACTAAGGGGGTGGAACCAACTAATTCTAATACACTCTTCTTAATATTTGCCATGACGAATCCTCCTTGTTTTCCGAAGGAAAATGCGAGTCCTCTGACGAGGAAATGTCTCTTTACAGAGCCATCGGATTTTCCTTCTTGCTTTGTTTTCTTTTTCCGTTTTGCATTTCCTACTCTTTTCGTAGGTTTTCTATGTTTTAAATTATACACACTTTTCCAGGGATGTCAACACATTTTTCCAGGATTTCTAACTACGGTTACTGTACACTCGTATCTCGTTCCAGTAACAATTCGCAGCCCTAATAGGTTACCTGTCCCTTCACTGCACGATATCCAACCTATAAGAATGCAATAAAGGCTGCCTTATAGGTCAATTTTTCACTGATTGAGAGTAAAATGCAGTACATGCAACCTATAAGTCCCTCACTATCACAGCCTTATAGGTTAATTTGCCTTAAATATCTGCAAAAACGACCTATAAAACAGGCGGTAAATTCAAGTTTATAGGTTGCCCTGACATTAGCCCCATGAGCACTACCTATAAGTGACACTATAATACACATCTTATAGGCAAATCAAAGCCAACAATAAAAAGCCCACACCCCGGAATTACCACTCCGAGATGCAGACTTTTCTGCAAGACGCTAAATCTTTATTCAAATACAAAGGTATTTAGGAACTTCTGGGCGCGTTCTGTACGGGGATGCTCAAAGAAATTCTTCGGTGTATCCTCTTCCACAATCTCACCGCCGTCCAGGAAAATAACCCGGTCTGCCACTGCTTTGGCAAACTGCATTTCATGGGTAACGATCATCATGGTGGAGCCTTGTGCCGCCAGTTCCAGCATCACATCCAGCACTTCGCGAACCATCTCCGGGTCAAGGGCTGCCGTCACCTCGTCAAAAAGCATCATCTCCGGCTTCATAATGAGGGAACGGACGATTGCCACACGCTGTTTCTGTCCACCGGAAAGCTGCCGGGGATACATGTCTTTCTTTTCCAATAAGCCCACGCGCTCCAATAGCTGCTCCGCCTCAGCCTCTACCTCTTTCTTGTCCCGTTTCTGTGCCTTGATGGGGGCTAACATAATATTTTCCAGTACTGTCTTGTGGGGAAACAAATCATAACTCTGAAACACCATACCAATCCGTTGGCGGATCCTGGGCCAATCCGGTTTTTCCCCGGTAATGGGTTCTCCATCCAAAAGGATCTCCCCTCCCTGCACCGGCTCCAGACCGTTAAGACAACGCAACAGAGTACTTTTTCCGCAGCCAGAGGGTCCTACAATTACCAACACCTCGCCTTTATGCACATCCAGAGAAATACCCTTCAATATTGCTCCCGTGCCATAGTCTTTATGAAGATGCCGGATTTCCAACAACTTTTCATCACTTTTCATTTACAATCCTCCTTGTTTTCCGAAGGAAAATGCGAGTTCTCTGACGAGCAGAGGATTTTCCTCCTTGTTTTCCGAGGGAAAATGCGACTGCCTATGCAGGAGCAGAGGATTTTCCTCCTTTACTGCTCTTTCCAATGCTGTTCCAATGCCTTTGCCACCAGAGAAATGGGCCAGCATACAATGAAATACAGGAAAAAGATCGTGCCATAAATCCACAGTGCAGAATCCGGCACGGTGTAACGGTTTGCCTCAATAATCTGCTGTGCCACCTTCAGCACTTCCACCACACCAATCATGACAATGAGGGAGGTGGTCTTAATCATACGGGTGGTGAGGTTGATTGCCAGGGGAATCAACCGTCGCAGGGTCTGGGGCAAAATAATGTACCAGTACACCTGAAGCTTGCTAAGTCCCAATGCCTCCCCACTTTCATATTGATGTTTCGGAATAGACTGCAGGGCACCCCGCACCAGGTCCCCCATTTCTGCCGTTCCCCATACCGTGAACACGATGACGGAGGAAACCTCTCCCGACAGGTTAATGCCAAAAGCTTTCGTCAGTCCAAAGTAAACAAGAAACAGCAAAACCAACTGGGGCATGATTCGTACAAATTCCAGATACACTCTGGTGATTGCTTTGATGATCCGGTTCCGGGAAGTCATAATCACACCCAGAATGATACCGAATATCATGGAAAGGCCCACGGAAATCAAAGAAATCCGCATTGCCACCCAGAGTCCCTGGAGAAGTCTTGTGAAGTTATTTCCCATGAAGAGTACTCTAATTCCCAAATCCTGCATAGCGTACCCTCCTTTCCACATAAGCCGCAATCAGCGAAATCGGCAGCAGCAATACCAGATAGGCTACGACCAGCATGAACAGTGCTTCACTGGTTTTATAGTAAAGACCAATCAAGTCTTTCGCCACATACATGAGATCCGGCAATGCCAAAACGCTGAATACGGATGTTTCCTTAATCAGAAAAATGATATTGGCGCAAAATGCAGGAACCGATACAGAAATCGCCTGGGGAAGTATCACGTATCCGAAAACCTGCCTATGGTTTAGTCCCAGTGCCAAAGCTGATTCCCACTGGGATTGATCCACGGCTTCCAGACCACTGCGGAACGCCTCTGCCATATAGCTTCCCCCTAAAAAGGTGAGGCCGATAATGGCGCATCCTTCAGAAGAGATGGAAATCCCTACCTTGGGTAATCCGAAATACAGGAAAAACAATTGCACCAGCAGCGGTGTATTCCTGGAAAGTTCAATATAAACCGAGGCAATCTGCCGCAGCACCGGTATTTTATAATAACGGCAGATGCTGCATACCAGTCCGGTAAGAATTGCCAGAATGATTCCCACCACTGCAATGCGCATGGTCAGCTTTGCCGCCTCCACATACAGTGGGGTATATTTTTGTATGAATGAAAAATCCATCGTCTACATTTCCTTTTCTTTTCTAGCCAATCCGACGATGGTCAAACTTGCGGGAGATCATCATTCCGACACCCTGTAAAATCTGTACCAGTGCCACCAGAATAACGATGGTTACCAGCATGACGCCGGTTTCATAACGATAATAACCATAACGGATTGCGATGTCTCCCAGTCCGCCTCCGCCGACTACACCTGCCATCGCGGAGTAACCCAGAATCGTTCCGATGGCAATGGTCACACCAACCAGAAGGGAAGTCTTTGCTTCCGGAATCAGTACCTTGCGGATAATCTGCCAGGTGCCTGCCCCCATACTCTGGGCTGCCTCTACCACGCCACGATCCACCTCTTTGATGGAAGATTCTACCATACGCCCGATAAAGGGAGCGGCAGCAATCACCAACGGAACAATGGTTGCGGAAGAACCGTAGCTTTTGCCCACGATGAGCTTGGTCAGGGGGATCACCAGAATCAAAAGAATCAGGAAGGGAATACTTCGCAGGATATTGCTGATCAAGTCCAGGACTTTATATACTACTTTATTTTCACGGATACCGCCCTTGTCGGTAACTGCCAGCACGATGCCCAGGGGAAGTCCCAGCACATAGCCAAACAGAGTGGAGACTAATGTCATATACAGGGTATCACGGGTACCCTCCAAAAGCATGGTTGTAAATTCTGCATCAAGCATCTTCCTCTACCTCCTCTACACCGAGATTTTTCTGGTGGAAATATTCCACGAAACGGTCTGCCAGTTCCTTTTCTTCCGGAAGCTGTAAAATCATCTGTCCCACTGCCTTACCATGAACATTCTGGGTGTTGGCATACAGAATATTCACCGGCGTTCTGCACTCCAGAATAATATTGCCCAGAATGGGTTCAAAGGAGGAATTGCCCTCGAAAGTGATGCGGACTTTACGTCCTGCCGTAATGGATTCCTTATATGCCGTTCCGTTGTAAATCAGGTTTTTGGCTGCACTGGTCTGCGGATTCCGGAATAACTGTTCCACATCGCCCTGCTCCACCAGAACCCCTTTTTCCAACACACCCACACGGTTACAGATTGCCTGTACCACTGCCATCTCATGGGTAATCACCACAATGGTAATACCCATTTTCTCATTGATGTCTTTTAATAAAGAAAGGATGGCTTTGGTAGTCTGGGGGTCTAAGGCACTGGTTGCCTCATCGCAAAGCAGGATTTCCGGGTCTGCCGCCAACACTCTGGTAATGGCAACACGCTGTTTCTGTCCACCGGAAAGCTGTGCCGGATAGGCCTTTGCCTTGTCAGCCAGTCCTACGGTGTCCAGCAGCTCCAGTGCTCTCTTTCTCGCCTCTTTTTTCTTGATTCCCACCAGTTCCATGGGGAAACAGACATTATCCAGCACAGTTCTCTGCATCAGCAGATTAAAATGCTGGAAAATCATTCCAATCTTTCTCCGGCTTTCCCGAAGTTTTTTGTCATTTAATTTCGTCAGGTCTTTTCCGTCTACCAGAACCTGTCCCTGAGTGGGGCTCTCCAGTAAATTCAGGCATCGCACCAGTGTACTTTTGCCTGCACCGGACAAACCGATTATACCGAAAATATCTCCACGATTGATGGCCAGATTCAAATCATTGACTGCGGTCACTTCTCCGTCTGCGGTTGTGAAGGTTTTGCAGACATGATTCAGTGTAATAATGGGTTCCATGGCTTTCTCCTTTTCTATGATTTCAAACACAAAAATCCGTAGAGGTGTTTCAAAGCCCCCCTGCGGATTTTAAAGCCTATTTAAGATTAGTCCTCGAAAGGAATAACAGCTCCGTCATATTTCTCATTGATGAACTGTTTGATTTCGTCGGATTTCAGTACACTGATCAGTGCCTGAATTGCCTCGGAATTCTCGTTTCCTTCTTTCACAGCAATGACATTCACATAAGTTTTTGCTGCCTCGGAATCGGAAGTCTCATAAGCAATCGCATCCTGTCCTACAGAGAAACCGGCTTCCAGAGCATAGTTACCATTTAAGACTACGAAAGCAACCTCATCCTTTACACGGGAGACCTGTGCTGCCTCCAGCTCCTGGATTTTGATATCTTTTGCATAGCTTGCAATATCTTTTACAGTTGCGGTAAGACCAGCGCCCTCTTTTAAAGTCAGTACGCCGTTTGCCTCTAAGAGAAGCAGGGCACGTGCCTCATTGGTAGTATCATTGGGAACAGCGATCACATCACCGTCCGCCAGCTCATCCAGGCTGGTTTTGGTTCCGGGATAAATTCCAAAAGGCTCATAGTGGATACCGCCTGCATTTACCAGGTGTGTTCCCTTTTCCTCATTGAAGTTATCAAGATAAGGGATGTGCTGGAAATAGTTCGCATCAAAATCACCGCTGTCTACTACTAAGTTAGGCTGTACATAATCTTCAAACTCGGTTACTTCCAGATCCCATCCCTGTGCTGCCAGAAGAGGTTTTGCCTCTGCAAGAATCTCTGCATGAGGTGTAGGGGAAGCTGCTACGGTGATGGTTCCTTTTGCTTCTACTTCTGCATCTGCGGATGTAGCTGCATCATCAAGCACACCACCTTCAACTACCAGACTGTCAGGATCTACGTTGTCGCCGTAAACAGGTTCCAGAGTTGCTGCATAATCTGCATGGAAGAACTGCTCATCAGCCAGTGCCTTGATTTCATCGTTCAACCAGTTTAACAGAGTGGTATTGCCCTTGCTTACTGCAGGAGCGATAGCATCCAGATTTCCTAAGGATTCGATTCCAACGGAGAAACCGTCATTCTGTAATGCCCATGCCAGCACCTCGGTGTTATCAGTGGAGAACGCATCTCCTCTGCCGTCTAACAGTGCGTTGTAAGCCTCAGTGTACTGGTCAAATTTTAACAGGTTTACATCGGGATAATTCTCGGTGAAATAAGTTTCTGCAGTGGTTCCCTTGGTGACGATCAAGGTCTTGCCGTTTAACTCGTCAGCGGAAGTAATCAATGCATCGTCAGGGGAAACAACACCTAACGCCACTTTCATATAAGGAAGCGCGAAATCAACCTTTTCTGCTCTCTCATCGGTTACGGTGAAGTTTGCCAGGGTAATATCAACCTTGCCGCTCTCCAGATATTCTACGCGGTTGGCAGCCTCGGTGGAAACATACTCAACCTCAACGCCTAAGTCTTTTCCGATACGGTCTGCAAAGTAAATATCGTAGCCCTGATAATCACCATTCTCATCTACATAGCCAAATGGATTTTTGTCACTGAATACACCAATCTTGATGGTGCCGCTCTCTTTGATCTCATCCACAGTGCGGAAGATTGCGTTGGATGCGCTCTCGGTTTCAGCAGGTGCAGTGGTGTCTGCTGCGGTGTTTCCGCATCCTGCCAGAGTGGTCAGTCCTAATGCTGCGGTTAATGCTGCGGTTGCGAATTTCTTCAATTTGTTCATAATGTCCTCCTCGTCTGAGTGGTTCCGGTGTATGATATTGGGAAATTTTCATTGCCGGAAATGAATTTCCTGTGCAATAAAAAAGCAGGTCTACGCCCGCCTCAAGAAATACACACAGTTCCATGCTCATTCTATTATTGTCGTAGTTTTCCAGTTTCTGTTACTCTATTTTCTTTGTCCATACACATGCTACAACAACACATCATCATCATTTGATTTTCCCTCCTTAATTTATTTCCTACTGTTTCTGTAGGTGTTCTATGTTTTTGAATTATACACTTTATTTTCCGTATGTCAATAGACTTTTTTAATTTTTTTCTTCCACTTTGTTAAAAGAATCCATAAATGCCACATATTCTTCTCTGCTGGCAAAGCGAGGTTTATAGTCATTCACCACCTTTTTGGCGCAGGCTGCACCATTTCGTAAAAGCCGGTATGCACTAAGCGCAAAGAGCTTCGCTGTGGTAATATATGCCTCTTCTTCGTCCACGATATCAAAATCCACCTGATGAAGTCCACCGGTTGCGCCACCTGTATGGAAGGTCAGTACCGGCATACGGTGCTGTACATCTCCCACATCCGTGGAACCGCCACTATGTGCAGTCAGATCTGCCTCACTTACCTTATCCGAACCAAACACTTCTCTGGCAATTTCCACCACTTCTCCCGGAAACGCCTGGGGTAGGCTGGGAAGATAACCGGGCATGGTCTCAATGCGATAGCCTGCTCCCATAGCCAGAGCACCTGCCTTGAAGGAACGATCGGTTTTCTCTGCTGCATCGGCAAAAGCTTCTAAAGTTTTTCCACGCACCAATGTCTCCAGTACCACATCATCCGGTACCACATTTACCAGATCACCACCCTTGGTCATAATGGGATGTACCCGGACGCAGTCCTCGTCCCGGAAGGTCTCACGGTTCAATCCCAATGCCTGCAATCCCAGTGATGCTGCGGAAAGAGCATTCACTCCTTTTTCCGGGCATCCGGCTGCATGAGCTGCTTTTCCTTTCATGCGAATGACTTTTGATACAAAGCCATTGCCGCTGCCGGAACCAAAACTGATTCCATTATAACCAGTATGATGTGCCAGACACAAGCTAATATCTTCAAAAGCTCCAATTCGCAGTAATTCACATTTTCCGCCACCATACTGAATCTTATTTTCCGCAATCAGGGTATTCTTGAATTCCACCTCACCATATTCCTCAGCGGGAACTGCAAAGAAAATCACCTGCCCGTCCAGAGCTGCTGCCACTTCCGGGTCGGTGAGTGCCAGTGCGGCTCCAATAACCCCTGCCATCTGGGTGTGATGTCCACAGCAATGTGCCGCCTGGGTTTCGGGGTTGGCATGGGCATGTTGGGGAATCCGCAGGGCATCCAGTTCTCCTAACAGAGCCAGAGAAACATTTTCTGCTTTTTCCCGGTTTAAGTATGCCTTGGCGCCGGTGATTGCCAGATCTTTTGTCACCGGGAGGTTCCGCTTTTCCATAAATTCCACAAATTTTCCGGAAGTACGGAATTCCTTATAGCCCATTTCCGCATGGTTATAAATATCTCTGCCGAATTCCAGAATCGTTTCCCGGTTTTCGTTAATTAATTTAATAATCTTCGCTTCTATCTGATTCATGCTTCTCAGTCCTCCCTGTTATTTTTCTTTTAATATCTGCCTAAAATCACATCCTGCACCGGAGGTCTCTGGGGTGCATAGGGTGTCTGATCCCCATATCCCACATCCACATAGGTGACAATTCTGAGATATTCCGGCAGGTCAAAACGTTCTCTGATCCGTTCGCACATCGCCTGGTTGAAGGTGAGCCACACGCCTTCTAATCCTACTGCATGCGCCGCCAGCACAATATTTTGTCCTGCTGCACCGGCATCCAGAAGCTGGTTTCTCACCGGAGTAAAGGAATTGGCACGGTAGCACCGCATATCCTGTAAAATTACCAGGTGTACCGGACCTCCCGGTACATCACTGCCCTTGAAAAGCCCCGGCTCGTTTTTGTCCCGGATGGACTGTACATTGCAGCCATGCGCTGCCCAGATACCTGCCTCCAGAATCTTGTCAATGAGTTCGTCCGGTACTTCCTGCTCGGTAAACTCTCGCACGGAGCGTCTTTTTTTGACAATGGTAAAAAACGCGTCTTCCATTTCCCTTGTCACAGGAGTCGGGGTAAAGGGTGTCAGATCCACCTTTTCTCTTTATAAATTTCCAAAATAATCCGCAGGGATATCTCTTCCGTTATTGTTGATATCCACAGTAATCTGCGTAGCAATATCCACCAATTCCTTGGCATTGCAGTTTCTGATCTGCGGATACGGCACATCATAGATGCGCTGGATCTTACCGGGTCTGGTGCTGAGTAACACCACTCGATTGGCCAGAAACACCGCTTCATTGATATCATGGGTGACAAAAAGAATCGTCTTTTTCTCTTTCTCCCAGATCTGAATCAGTTCCTCCTGTAAGGTGCAGCGGGTGAGATGGTCAACGGCACTGAAGGGTTCATCCATGAGAATAACCTCCGGCTCCATTGCCAACGTTCTGGCAATTCCCGCACGCTGTCTCATTCCACCGGAAAGCTGGGAAGGGTATTTATGCTCAAAGCCTTTCAGATTCACCATGTTGATGTATTTTTCCACCCTGGCTTTTCGTTCTTCCTTGGGAAGCTTTGCCACATCCATACCAAAGGAAATATTTTTTTCAATGGTTCTCCAGGGAAACAACGAGGCATCCTGGAATACCACACCAATGTCCCGGCTTGTGCCCTGTACCTGCTTTCCATCCAAAAGGATTTCACCACTTGTAGAAGGAAGCAGCCCTGCAATGATTTCCAGTAATGTGGATTTACCACAACCGCTGGGGCCTACGATACAGACAAATTCTCCGTCATTCACTTTTAGGTTAATATCCTGCAGCGCATGTACTTCTTTTCCGTCAGGGCTGGTATAAATCTTATTGATATTCTTTACTTCAATATTGGGCATTGGTGTGTCCTCTCTTTCCCTTTATTTTGCTTCCGGGTCTGTCATTCCCAGGGTATCTGCTGCCACCTGGGCAAACTCATTGGTATAAGTTCCTTTATAATCTACATTTTCATCCACCCAGCCGTACTGTTTCAGATACTCAAAGGTAGCTGCCAGTCTGTCTTCGGGGATGACCGGATAATCCAGCCATACATCAATTTCAGACTCTACGGCGGTTCTCATAATCTCCGCTGTGGTGTTCATCTGCTCTGCTGCCCAGTCGATAAACTCGTCAAAGTACTCGTTCTTTACTTCTTCATGTACCTGATAATAGGCAGTCACAAAACGCTGCAGCTTTTCCGGCTCGTTCTCGATAAAGTCATTGCTTGCAATCAGCGTTCCGGTGTAATAGTCGGGGATATAGTCCCAGGCACGACCAAGAATATGTCCCACACCCTCTGCCTCTGCTAAAGCTGCGTACGGGTTGTGAATGATGGTAGCATCCACTTCGCCGGAGGTAAAGGAAGCGTAAGCCGTCTGGTAGGCACCGTTTGCCACCAGCGTTACCTCATCCTCAGAGATACCGTTTTTCTCTAACATTTTCAGTACAGAAAGTCTCATGCCGCCTGCAGCGCCCTGTGCACCAATGGTTTTGCCATTTAAATCCGCTATACTCTGGATGTCGTTGTTGGCAATCAGCCAGTAGCATCCGGAATATCTCCACATATTTCCTACCAGTTTGCCAGGTACACCGTTGAAAATTCCGGGGATGTAGGAACTGGGATCACCGTCTGCCACATCGATTTCTCCCCTGGTAATCATGGAAAGCACACCGGCATTTCCTTCGGTGGTAGTAAGATTGTCAAATTCAATGCCCAGCTCTTTGTAAAGACCTTTTTCAATGGCAAAATTATTTACTGCGCCGGTCATTCCGGTTGCAAAGCAGCTACGGATAACAATGGTGTCCTCTCCGCTGTCGGTACTGTCTGTAGAATCAGCCACCGGCTGTGCCCCATCGGTCTGGGCAGTGGTTACGGCATCCTGACTTCCGTTACTGCTGCCGCAGCCTGCCAGAAGTCCTACCGTTAAAGTCAACGCTGCTAAAATCGATACTGTCTTTTTTTTCATAATGAAGAATCTCCTCTCTATCTTACACACGGTTCCATTTATGGCAGACCACATATTCTATCAGTGCAATGAGTTTGACCAGTGCCACGGAAATCAGGGTCACCAGGATAATGACAAAAAACATCAACGGTGTATTTAACAAAGACTGGGCCTGGGAAAGCAGATAACCCAGTCCTGCTTTTGCTGCCTGCATTTCTGAAAAAACCACACCGGTAAGTGCCGTAGCTGCTGCCAGCCGTAATCCATTGAAAATGGAAGGCAGTGCTGCGGGAATCAATACCAGAAACACGGTCTGAAACCGGCTTGCCTTAAATACACTTGCCACTTTCAGATATTCTCTTTTACACTGTCTGGCTCCGGTCACGGTATTATACAAAATCGTAAAAACACCAAAGAGGAAAATCAAAACGACCTTGGATTTAAAGCCGATACCGAACCACAGAATCAGCAGGGGAAGAATCGCGGTCTTCGGTGCTGCCATAATGGCTGCACAGAACACGTTCATGTATTCCTCTACCTGGGGAAACAGTACCCACAGCAGTCCGAAAAGTATTCCTACGATGACTGCCAGCCCATAACCTACTGCTACTTCCTCCAGGGTCAACAGCAGATGCGGACAAAGGGTTCCGTCGGTGATAATCTCCACGCCCTTTTGAACAATGGAAGTGGGGGACGCCAGAAAAACCTTCTGGACTCTGCCGGTATCCACCGCCACCTGCATATAAGCCAGCAACGCAATCACCGTCAGAAGCTGTAACAGATTAATCCAGGTAAATTTTTTCTTATGTAGCTTTTTACTTGATTGTGCCATAGGTGTACTCCCCCTTCTTGACTTTATCGCTTTCGAAATATTCCCGTTTACATTCCGTTCCTTCCAGAATGACATTCTGGGTAATCCTATGAGAAAGATGTCCGGTGAAATGCTCTATTGTGGTGGTATCAATCACATCACAGTAGAAGGGTGCCAGTTCTTTGAACCAGGGATATTGTTTGCTGTATTCCCGCCAGATTTCCCCGTAGGGACAGTGGTCTTCTCCCCATTCTGCGATCCAGCCATCAAAGGGAAGATCGATGTTCTTATGAAAGTCCTCTACGGTATCCGTTCCGTTTCCCAGTGCCTTCGCCTGTTGTCTTAACTGCTCGGCACGGTCAACCGCCTGTTCAAAGACCACCTGACGGATGATATCTTTGGCTTTTTCCAATCCAAACTGATCATACAGGACTTTGCTGAAATGAAAGTACAGCAGAGCAAACTGTCTGGCTGCCTTACGGATCTGATCCACTTCCCGTTCTCTGGATACCTCACCAGTCAATGGACTTCTCTCTTTTCCCATGGTTTTTCCTCCCTGTCACCCTGTGTTATGCTTTCCATTTCCTATCTTTTTAGTAGGTTTGCTATGTTTTGAATTATACATAGTTTTCATACAAAGTCAATAGGTATTGTAAAAATATGTCAATTTGTCTGCTACGCGTTATGTTAGGCTGTTAACTGCAGCTTCCAGTTTTTCCAAAGCAGTAATCAGTGTTTTTCTGGGACAGGCCACGTTCCATCGTTCAAAGCCCTCTCCGATACTACCAAACATGGAACCACTGTCTAACCATAACCCGGCTTTATCCAGAATCAGACTTTCCAACTGTTTGGGAGATAACCCCAACGCTTTGAAATCCATCCAGACCAGATAGGTTCCTTCCGGCTCATTCATGCGGATCTGAGGAATCCGTTTCTGGATAAAATTCCGGGTATAGTGAATATTTTCCCGGACATAATCCATCATGCCCTGATACCATTCCTCTCCTTTGACATAAGCTTCCTTTGCTCCCACCAGTCCCATCACATTTAACTGGCTATAGCCTGCCGCATTGATGCGCGCCTGAAATTTTGTCCGAAGTTCCGGATTCGGAATGAATATATTGGATACCTGGAGCCCCGCCAGATTAAAGGTTTTGCTAGGCGAGGTGCAGGTGATGGTAATATCCGCATATTCCTTTTTCAGGTTGGAAAAGACCAGATGTTTGCCCTGGAAAATCAAATCATGGTGAATCTCATCACACACCACCTTGACCCCATGCTTTACACAGATGTCACCAATGGTGCTGAGTTCCTCCCAGCTCCACACGCGCCCTACCGGGTTATGGGGAGAGCAAAGCAGGAACAGCTTCACCTTTTCCCGAACAATTTTCTGTTCAAAATCCAGGAAATCAATCTGATATCTTCCTCCAGCTCCCTGATAGAGATTGCTGCTCACCATCCGGCGTCCGTTGTCCTGAATCACTTCCGTAAAAGGATAATAAACCGGCTGCTGAATCAATACGGCATCCCCGGGGTCCGTATATGCCTGAATTGCCATCGCCAGTGCAAACACCACACCGGGTGTCTTGATCAGCCATTCCGGCTGCACCTCCCAATCGTGATGCTTTTTCATCCATGCGGCTATTGCCTCAAAATAATCTTCTTTCGTGTCAGAATAGCCGAAAATACCGTGCTGCACCTGTTTCTCCAGTGCCTCTGTCACATAGGACGAGGTGGGGAAATCCATGTCCGCCACCCACAAAGGCAGCACATCTGCAGGCTTCCCTCTTTCCAATGCAAAATCATACTTTAAAGATCCGGTTCCTGTCCGTTTTGTCATTTTATCAAAATTCAGGTTTTTCTCTCCCATTTCAATCTTTTCCTCCCTCTGGTTCATCCAATAACGCAAACACTCTGTCCAAATCCTCAATCAAATCCTCCACTGCCTCAATCCCAATGGACATCCGCAGTACCTGATTCGTCAATCCGTTTTGGAGCCGCACCTCCTCCGGCACATCTGCATGAGTTTGTGTCACCGGATAAGTGATTAAAGTCTCTACACCTCCCAGGCTTTCTGCAAACTGAATCAGCTTCACATGATCCAAAATAGCATGTGCCTGCTCCGTAGTCTGCACCTCAAAGGACAGCATGGAGCCAAAACCTCTTGCCTGTTCTTTCATAATCGCATAACCCGGATGCTCCGGAAGTCCGGGATAAATCACCCTTTTTACCCAAGACTGTTTTTGCAGCCATCCGGCAATCTGCAGCGCATTTTCCTGTGCCCGTTCCATGCGAAGTGCCAATGTTTTGATGCCCCGCAGAATCAGCCAGCAATCGTGGGGGGCCAGACCTGCCCCCGTGGTTTTCATTAGAAAACGTAGACGCTCTGCCAGTTCCTCCTTATCGGTAACCAGAAAGCCGGCCAATGTGTCATTGTGTCCACCCAAGAATTTGGTGCCACTGTGAATCACCACATCCGCTCCCAGTTGTAAGGGATTCTGAAAGTAAGGTGATAGGAAGGTATTATCCACGAAAAGGAGCAGTCCATGCCGCCTGGCTATAGCCGCTGTCTTTCTAATATCCGTAACATTCATCATGGGATTGGTGGGTGTTTCGATGAAGATTGCTTTGGTATTGGGTCTGACGGCTGCCTCAATATCCTCCACACTGCAATTCAGACTGGTAAATTCTACCCCGTTTTTCCTGTTCACATGGGTAAAAAGACGGATACTGCCACCGTATAAATCTTTATCTACAATTAAATGATCTCCCGGAGAAAAAAGCTCCATCAGCAGAGTAATGGCTGCCATTCCACTGGACAGAGCAAAGCCATCGGTGCCGCCCTCTAACTGGGCAACTACCTGTTCCACCCGTTCCCTGGTTGGATTCTGTGTCCGGCTGTAATCATAACCGGTACTTTTTCCCACCCCAAAATGAGTAAAGGTCGCTGTCTGGAAAATAGGAAAGCTGACGGCTCCGTAATACTGCTCTCCCCTTGTCTCCTCGTCCTGTGCCAGGTGGATACATTTTGTCTTGATATCTCTTTCCATAAAAAACCTCCGTGAAGTTTCATCCTGCTTATTCCTATCTTTTCTATAGGTTTAGTATAAACAGGATTATAACTACACGGAGGTCGTGGGTCAAATCGCTTTTATTTATAGCTGGTTATCAAAAAATCTTTTATAGACTCAGGGTTAGATGGAGTATTCCGGCGCGTCCGGCCGGTTATTCAGGGCATCCTGCAGTGTAATCCCTTTCAGGTAGTTCTTTACTACCTCATCTAATCCCCGCCAAATAGGCAAAGTCAGACACTCTGCGCTGCGTTCACAGGGTTCGCTCTCGTTTTGCAGACAGCTTACGGGAGCCAGATCGCCTTCGGCACATTCCAGCACATCATAAACCGTAATCTCCGAAGGATGTTTGGCAAGCTTATAGCCCCCCTGATGTCCTCTGTTGGTTAAAAGCAGCCTTCCCCGATTTAAATAGGGAATAATTTGTTCCAGGTATTTTTTGGAAATATCCTGTCTCTCTGCGATATCCTTTAATGCAATATATTCGTTGGAATACTGTTCTGCCAGATCTAACATCATACGCAGAGCATAACGCCCTTTCGTTGAAATCTTCATCTCTGCAACTTCCTTTCTCTTTTCTGTGTTTGTCCATTTCCTACTTAACTTATATGTTTACCGTATATTGTTTTGAAGGTTTTGTCAAGGGAAAATATGAAATCCATGGCAGTACGCTTCTGTCAGGGGCAGCTTCCATTCCATGCAAAAACCCCGGAGAAGTTTCCTTTCTCCGGGATTTTGTATGCTTCTAAAGTTTATGCTCTCTGTAATTCAATCCACTCAATGTTCATACCGGGTTTCACATAATCGAGGGACAGCTCATAGATCCCTTTCTCCAGTTCCACACGTACTAACTTCTGGGTCAGCCAGCGGCCATCGCTGCCTGCCATCTGTACCGTAGACGCTACCTGACCATTTAATAAGATATTGGTGGTGCTTTGAGCCAGATTGGTTTCCTCCGACATAATCTTGACGAAGATGCCGTAAACACCTGGTTCACTTACCTGCAGTTCCAGCTTCTTCTTAGCGCCCACTGCCAATCTGGGTTCCTTGGTCACATCCTGGGCATCTGCTACATCCATGCCTGCTGCCTGAAATTTCTCAATGGCATCGCGATCCTTCGGCGGTCTGGAAAATACCGGAGCATGCATGAGGAAGTTACAAATATTCATGGCACTGCGTTGTAACTCACCTACGGTTACCCATCCTTTTTCCAGTCCTTCGATGGTATTGTCCCCCATAGAGTTGATTTCACCGCCATTATTGTTAACTACCATATAAACATCATTCTGGCTGCGGATCATGGCAGCGGTGTTCTGTCTGGTACCTTCACCCTTTTCTACGGGATCGTTCATGTTCGCCCACCAGTCTGTCATAACCATGCCTTTAAAGCCCCACTCACCGCGGAGAATGGTGGTGGTCATGTCATAGCTGGACGCTGCATGATAACCATTGATACGATTATAGGAGGTCATAATGGAACTTGCCTCCCCTTCCTTTACTGCCATTTCAAAGCCCTTAAGATAAATCTCACGAAGCGCTCTCTCGGATACTACAGAATCCACCTGGAAGCGGCGCTTCTCCTGACTGTTCACTGCAAAATGTTTAATGGTTCCCGCAGATCCGCCTTTTTTAATTCCACGGGTCTGGGCACTTGCCATGGAGCCGGTTACATAGGGATCTTCAGAAAAATATTCGAAGTTTCGTCCATTTAAAGGATTTCTATGGATGTTCATACCGGGACCCAGTAAGGTATCAATCTCGTTACCTAACAGTTCTTTTCCTTCCAGCACATACAATTCCTCTACCAAAGGGATATCCCATGTGCAGGCAAGCAGGGTTCCAATGGGGATCTGTGTCGCCTTTAAGCCACTTTCCATACGGATTCCGGAAGGTCCGTCAGAAGTACATCCTACCGGGATGCCATAATCATACAGGCTGTCTCCCAGGCCTCCGAATGCAGAAGCGGTTCCCGGTGTTACCTTCGGGCTGCTCATACCTTCTCCACGTACCAAAGTTGCCAGTTCCTGATCCGTAAGCTGTGCTATGAACTGCTCCAAAGTTGCTTTTCCCTCTGCTACATCCTTCAGGACGATCCCCTGATTTCCTGTCTGGGGAATGGTCTGAGGCATACGGTCTTTGATTCTCTTAGCCAGATCGATGGTTCGGGTAGGCACCTTTTCATAGGTCAGTTCATAAACGACACTGCCGTCTTCTTTCGTCTGTGCCTTTCCCGGCTTCATACGTTCAAAGTTTTCTGTCGGTGCCATTGCTTCTTCCAAACGTTCCACAACTGTCAGGTCTGCTACCTCATAGCCTACTTTGGCATCCACAGATACTTCCCTGGCATCCCGGACACTGTTTCCCACATAAAAAACGTAGGTACCTGCTTCCAGTACATAGCAGGACTTCTCTCCGGTCACACCACCGTCATCATAGGCAGCTAATCTGGAAACGGGAACGGACAATTCCAGTTTCTGCATCTGCCCCGGCTGTAATAATCCGGTCTTGGCAAACGCAACCAGTTCTCTCGCCGGTCTTCCCAGTTTTCCCTGGGGTGCACACAGATAAATCTGCACGACTTCTTTACCGGCATAATCCCCGGTATTGGTTACCTTCACCTGAAAGTTGATCGCATCCGCCGTGCTTTCTGCCTTTTCCGTCTCGATGGTAAAGGTTGTATAGGTTAATCCAAAACCAAAGGGATACATAACACGTTCAGGAGCGAAGGTTTCAAAATAACGATAGCCTACATAAATATCTTCCACATGGGTATTGCTGTTATCATCTCCAAAATTGGCAGTAGACGGGTAATCTGCCAGTTCGTAAGCAATGGTATCGGTCAGTTTACCACTGACAGGAATCTTTCCAGTCAGTACATCTGCTACGCCATTGCCACCTTCCATACCACCCTGCCAGATATAAACAACAGCCTTTAGGCTGGGAACCACCGCAGGATCTTTCATCCAACTCATATCAATGATGTTTGCCACATTTAACAGCACGATAACCTGTTTAAAAGCACTACAAACAGCACGAAGATTCTCCATTTCCTCGTCTGTCAGTCGATATCCTCCCTGGGCATCCACATTATCCTTGTCTTCACCGGCTGTACGTCCCACGATGAAAAGGGCTTTACCGGATTTTTCTGCTGCTTTCTGGGCAAAGGGAAGACTGATTGGCATTTCTTTCTGATTCCAGGGTTCTGCTGCCCAGCCACCGCCTCCGTTGTCAAAAGGATTGCTTTTTAACCACTCCTGGTAAGCATCTGCTACCTCAGTGTTAACCTCCACGCTGTCGTTGGCTTTCAGCGCATCCAAAATATTGCTGACATATTCCACATTTACCGCACCGCCTGAACCGGTACCACTGCGATAATATTCGATCTGGCTGCGTCCGAAAATGGAAATCTTCTCACCACCGCCTAACGGTAATACCTTTTCTTCATTTTTTAATAAAACCGCACCCTCTGCTGCAACGCCTCTGCATTTTTCAGCAAATCCGGGAAGCGGTACTCCGATCATACTTTTACCCATTCATGATTCTCCTTTTGTAGTTGTTGTCTTCATTATAAAGACCCCGGAAACCGGCGTCAATATTAAAACGTTTTAAATGCCAGGTTCTCGGGGTTTCCCTATTTTATTTCGGTTTGCTTTTTTTATTTTCTGCGATCAATTCCGCGGTCATTGTAATAAGCCCATTTATCTGCATACATCTGGCTCTCCGCATGATTCAGCAGTTTATTGATTCGGTTCTTACCTTCTTCTTCCCAGACCGCTCCGATTGCCATAAGAACTTTTCTTTGCTCCATTTCGCCTTTCAGGTTTTCCACTGCTTCACGGAATTCTGCTTCCGTCAGTCCCGTACACAAGATCAAAAGTTCATCTCCACCGATTCGGAAGATTCCGTGTCCGGCAAAGGCCTTTTGCATACATTGCCCGGCATTTCGAATCATCTGGTCTCCTGCCACATGTCCTTCTTCGTCATTGACCTTTTTCAGACTGGTTATATCGCAGAATACCACGCCGATGCTTTCCTTTTCCTCAATACGCTCCATATACTCGTTCATGGCATAACGGTTTCCCAGTCCTGTCAATTGATCACAATAGGACATCTGCTGCAGCTCTCTTACCACATTTCGCCGTTTTATACATGATACAATGAAGTGTCCCATAATTTGAAGCATATTCGCCGCATACTTGATGGATTGTTGCGGGAGATTATCCACTCCGTAAAAGCCGATTACTTTTCCTTCACTGTAAAGAGGCACCACAACCAAAGAATGGATATCCTGTCTCTCAAGGACTTCATAAAGTCTGGAGTGTATCCTTTTCCGGGGTCACGCCTGCGGAAATCCACTCATAGGTATTATCGTCGCCGCCACTGGCATTCTTTTCAAAAACATAGGTATGTTGTCCGTTCAGCGCATTTCCGATATATTCCAGTACTACATCTAAAGCCTCGTCAGGTGTGGAAGTCTGTAAAGCGACTCGCAGTCCTTCATTAAAATGTCCGCATTTCAGCTGGTGATTATTACAAATAGCACAGGGAGCTGAATTATTCTGCAGCATCTGATAACATATCTTTCCCTGATAATCCTCATGTGTGGAACATTCGTAAGCTTCGCGCAACTTTTTATTCATATAAACCAGTTCATGTGTATCCACCTCCTGTCCAACAAAAATAGGTCTTATTTCCTATCATGGCAACACAGCATCTAGTATTTTTTCACTATGTTTTTATTTGAATGGAAAATAATGGAAAAGAAAAATGGACGCTATGTTCAAACAAAGTCCGGTAGAATCATTCGACAGCTATACTGTCAAATAAAATTCTACCGGACTCTTCTGTTCTGTAGTTTCTTCCGATTACGGGCGCTGTCCCATTGCGCCTTCTAAAGTAATGGTTTCTCCGCTCATATACTTAAAATCAGGAGATGCAAGCTGTACGCAAGCACGTCCGATTTCCTTCTCCACATCACCAAAATGACCCATCGGCGGCATCTTTACATTTGCTTTAAAAGCTTCTGGATAAGCTTTCTCAAATTGCTCCAGCTGTGCCGTCCAAGCTAAAGGACATACAACATTGACATTGATGCCGTCAGCTCCCCACTCGGTAGCTGCCACTCTGGTCAGTCCACGAATTCCTTCTTTGGCTGCTGCATAGGAACATTGTCCAAAATTACCAAACAGGCCTGCTCCGGATGCAAAGTTGATAACGGAACCCTTGGTCTCTTTCAGATAGGGATAGCATGCTTTCATATAATAAAATGCTGCATACAAACCAGAATAAACCGCCAGGTCAAATTGTTCTGTAGTATGATCTGCAATGGTCACTCCGGATGCGGATGCCTGTGCATTGTTGATCAGTACATCAATTCTGCCAAAAGCATCTATGGTCTGCTTTACTACTTCTGCCACAATTGCCTCGTTATCCGCACCGGCACTGATATCTGCCTGCACGGGAAGCACCTTAATTCCATATTTGCTTTCCAGTTCTTCCTTGGCATCCGTCAGTTTCTTCACATTCCGCCCGGTCAGAACCAGGTTTGCCCCCTCTTTCGCATACGCAGTTGCAATACCGTAACCAATGGAACCGCAGCTTCCGTCACTGAGTACGGCTCTTCCACCGCCTGTAATAATTGCTGTCTTTCCCTCCAAAAAACCCATGTTATATCCACCTTTCTCTTGATATGTAGATGCGTACATCATAGTTTCGTGTGCCTAACATCTATGTCTTAGTATACCATAAAAGTATGTTGCTGTGGGAAGAAATATTGTGCTCCTTGATTGTCTTATCCCCCAATTATTTTCACTTCAGCCCCCAATTATTTTATACTACTGTTTGTAAATTAACTATTAATTTGTTTTCTAGCACCATTTTGGCACTGTTCACATTTAATTTCATTATCTCTGCACGTAAATGGTTTCCGGAGAAATCTCCGAAATTCCGATAAGCGCCACTCGAAAATGCTTCGCATTTCCTCGGTCGCGGGCATTCGTTAAATGCCCGCAAGCACGCAAAAACAGCCACTTACAAGCAAGCTTGCAGTGGCTGTTTATTACGCGCTTTTACGCGCTTATCTCATTGCTTTCGCGCAGATTACTCAATGATTGTAGCAACACGGCCAGAACCAACGGTTCTACCACCCTCACGTTATCTGAATAGCGTTTTTCAACATATTTTCTATGCTTTTTATGGCTGAAATCTGCATAGTTTCGTTGATTTTACATGGTCTATTTTTATTTGCATGGTTTCGTGGCACCGTTTTGGCACCGGAATACTTGCTCCTGATCAGCTAATATGCATCTTGTCCTTAATATCAGTTATAAGTCAATCGGTAAGTTATTTTCTTATTCCACTCAGACGTAGTTGCTCAATTGTCTCCCTATTACAATCGACATATGTGACAGACTCCGGTTGATATTGCTCCAATATCGTTTGTAGCGAATTTTCATCTATCAATTCATTCCAGTGATAATAGGATTGAACTGTGCCGTCTCGCCTTGAAGAAACACTGTCTATTGTCTCAAGTTCAATTCCTCCCTCAGGTAAAATATGGTATAATGTTTGCCCGTCCCATGCCGACCCTGAATAATTATCCTCTATTACTCCATTTTCACATATCTTACACGAGCCATTACGATATCCGATACCTCTCATTAACTGATACGCTCTTCCGTCTTTCCACGTATATACATCATAAATTACATAGTAAGGTATATCATAATTAAATTTAAGACCTATAAAAAATTCCTCTATACCGTCATTATTTAAATCATGCAATACATATACAGATTCAACCTCCAGGCTTCCCATCGCATTTAGGTACTCATCACATATATACGAATCCCCTGCTGCGGCCATAGCCTTTGATACATCCTTTACCTCTTTCATATATTGACCTACAGTATAATATCTTTCCGCAATATCACCATAAGATACGCCGGGCGTCTCACCTTCATAAATTCTCTCTTCGACTTCTTTATTTTGATCCAAATACTGGTACTGTGGTCTAAACTGGATGCTCAAAAATCTTGTATTTCCTTTTTCTTCATAATCAAAGTAGACATCTGCCTCTCCCCAAAAATCAAACTTATCATAACACTGAATCCCATGTGTTGCAATCAGGCAGGTTTTTCCTTCATATTCTCCTACTTCTATATTCCAAATTCCCCACGCTGACACATTCCCACAGATTTCTCCCGAAGGGTAATCTACAAATTCTGTTTCATACCACTCAACCAACTGACTGGTAAATTCCGTTTCTTCCCCGTTGTCTGAAAGAAATTCTCTTTTCAAATCTAAATAATGTGATTCTACATCGAAAGTAACTGATTCATCCAAATTTTCACAGGATATCACAGCCTGCCACTTGGTGTCTCCCTTTGTAACAGACAATGGAAATGCATTATCCATCATCGTTTCGCCATGAATCATCTCCAGCGGTTTCCAACTTGAATTGTACTGCTTTAATACGATATATTCCTCCAGTGGCATGGAATTTACTCTTGGAGCAAATGAAAAGAAAATTTCTTTTTCCCCATCATGATCCAAGTCTACATATTCTGCTACGCATGGGTCAATTCTACAAGGATCCTCATACTCATAAATCATCTCACCATTCCAATAAAACTTGAAATGGGAATAGAAGTTGTTTGATTCATCTCCTAGATCGACCTCCACATATTCTTTTGTACCATTGCCATCCAAGTCCTTAAGTTCACTTATAAACACTGTATCAGATAGCCATATGTATCCATTGTCATCTTTTGCGTTTTCCACATTTTCGTTTTCTTTGACTGGCTCCTCCTCTTCCCAGATAAGCCAAAAAGAACTGCTGCCTGAAAATATTTTTTCGTTTTTCGTCTGATTTTCCACTGCAATCTCAAACACCGTATTCCTATTATCATCCGTATCAGCTGCAACTGCTATATGTGCATAATAATCCCCCACATAATATGCGGTTCCCGCCCCTTCCCTATAATCTATGGAAATAACATTTCCGTAATTTTCACTTATTTTTTTTAGGAGTTCAGACTCACTTAATTGTTTAGTATCATCGCCAAACAACTCTGATAATCTCCCCTGTATCCTTATTGCTTTCGCATCCTCAGCCAGAACAGCCCCTGCTAAATCTTCATCATAGTCTCCTTCAAAAACGATTGATAATTCCGTTTTGGGCAATTCCCCGATATAATATAAGGCATGATAGAATTCCGCGTCATATCCTGTCAATTTTTGATATTCTCTATAACTGATTGCCTTGTAGTCTGCTATCGAAAAATCACTTTTCGGTTCTGTCAAAAAGCATACAGCCACTACTACACAGGCAGCCATGGATATCAAAACAATCCAAAAGGATGGCTTTTTGTAATTCAGCACCAACTTCACTCTATCCTTTACTCCCACTTCTCCAAATGCCAACGGACACATCATTACTAATCGCCTCTGCGTTGCACAAGACAATAGCACTCTGGAATATTTTTTCTTATCCTCAAAGTTCATATCACGAATCACCTTTTCATCACAGGCAAGCTCAATATCCTTGCATAGCATAATGTATGCAACCCAGCAAAGAGGATTGAACCAATAGATACAAAGAAGCAAATACCCAAAAGGTTTCCACAAGTGATCTTTTCTTTTAAGATGTGCACTCTCATGCGCTATAATATATGCCATCTCTTCCTCTGATAGTGAAGAGGAAAGGTATATTCTGGGTCTGATAATTCCCAAAATAAAAGGGGATTTTACTGCATCACAAATATAGATGTTTTCTCTATATAGCACAGCTTCCCTTACACATAGGCGCAATTTTATCATACTCACCAATGCCAAAATAAGAAGCACCACCATTCCGCATAACCAAAGCCCCCCTGCGATTTCTGTCACTATTTGTAGCGGAGCCACGCTTTGGGTTTCCTGATATGCAAAGGTTTCTGCTAGTGCGGGATTTATCGTATTTTCTACAACATCTACGTTACTGTCTATGAACGGCACATAAGGTATCCGTTCTCCCTCCACCATAGTGCTGGACTTGATAGGCTCTGCACTTGGTTGCAGGCTAAATGTACTTTCTATGGAAAACGGAAATATCAGTCGGATTGCTACTATCCCCCATAATAAACAGCTAATCCACTTTGGTATCCTCCTAAATAGAAGTCGAATACCTAATACTGCTAAAATTATCCAACTGGCTGTGATGCTCATATTCAGCAGTTTTAAGAAAATTTCTCCCATATTCATTTTTCCTCCGCCTGATCAATCATCTTACGAATTGCCTCAGCTTCTTTCGGTGTCAGTTTTGCATCCTGCGTAAATGCTGCAATAAATGCCGGAAGAGAACCCGCAAAAGTGTCTTCTACATACTGTCTGCTCTGTCTGGCATAAAAATCCTCTCTGGATATTACGGCTGTTACCAGTCCGTTTTCATTCTGAAACAATCCCTTATCAATCAATCTTCTCAAAACATTGTGTGCAGTTGTACGCTTCCAGTTAAACTCCACTGCCGTCATCTTTACCAGTTCCGATGAAGTAACTGGTTCATGCTCCCAAATCATATCTGCATATCTTGCCTCAATAACACCTAATTGAATATCCATATATGTATCCTCCTAAAGCCAGTAGACCACAAGCAGTAGTCTTATTTAGAGACTATCACTTGTAGTCTTGTTTGTCAATATGATTATATTTTTTCCTATCTGCCACCTCTATCGCTCCGGTAATGCTGGCTCTGTCTGTTGTTTTCTCGTTCCTTTACTTCTTGCGCCTTTCTTTGAAGCCTTGCCTTTAAGCTGTCCGACTCTGCCTTATTTCCGGCCTGCTGTTCCCACCTTGCAACTGCAGACTGATAATCGCAGTATTCAGTTTTACAGGTATGGTATTCAGCCAAGAACTCCTTTACATTGTTATAGCCATAACTCTGCACGATACTTGACAAATACTGTTTCATATTGGCTATCTGTATCATTAACTGTTCTGCCTGCTCCTGCAACTCCTTACGCTGTTTTCCCTTGAAAATCCCTTTTGTTCCGGCAATCTCCTTCTCAACACTTGCAAGCTGTTGCTCCCTTTGACAAATGGCTTTGTTCTGCTTCTCCAACTTGCTATAAATATCTGCAAGCCCTTTGTCTGCATTTCGTTCTGCCATTGTATAATCTGCCCTGCGGTTATCTCGCTCATCATCTGATTACCGAAATATGGAACAATATGTTGCTCCATCATATACCGCTTGTTCTTCATGGTGCGTTCCTTCAGCTCATTCTGCTTATCTTCAAAATAAACTTCCATAAATTCACTTAGCTTCATATCCATACTTCTGCTGTTATTCAATTTCTTCTGTCGCTCATACTCAAGAGCTTCTCGCTTTGTCTCAAAACCTCTTTTTCTTCGCTTTTTCTTTTCACCCCTGGCATTTGTTTCAAACCATTGCGCTGTCCATTTCTTTGTGTCTTTTTCTTTGTATGCCATACTGCTCTCCTTTCCTATCCTACTGATAATTCGTAGCCATACATTTTTTTCGCCCAATACGCTCTTGGAATTCTTCCAGCCATTGTGATATATCCTTGCGAAGCCAACTCTTCATTCATGCTTTTTACCAGCTTGTACGCATGAGATTTGGAACAATTTAATTCTCGGGCTACATCATCGGCACTCATCATATATTGATAATTCGCCATACATTCGTCCTCCCTTCCATACTTTGAATCTCGTTACATTTCTTGTATTTACTATGTGTACGATTTTCGTACATTCATATTATCACTACACATTTCCTTTGTCAACACTTCGTAATTATATTTTTACGATATTCGTATATACTATTTTTGAAAATTACTCTTTTATGTCTTTCGTATTTGTGCTATGATAATAATCAGATTTATGCAATTCGTAAATTTTCAATTTATGAAAACAGGAGGTTTCAATGGGAGACGGTAAGAAACTGAAAGAAATACTAGACAGTAAAGGTACGAATGTCCGCCAGATTGCAAAAGCAACTGGTATCAGTGCCACAACACTTTATTCTATTATTCAAAAGGATTCTAATATCCGATTTGACTTTGCACTTAGACTGGCAAATGAATTAGAAATTGACGTGAATGAGATATGCTCTGCCAGCCCCTTTTCCGGTGCAATCACAGAAGAGGAAATATATCCTACATTACCAAATGGATTGAATGGTGCTCTTGACGGAAATCGGGTAAAAACGTATTTAAAGAATTCCATGTATCCGCTTATGTATCTTTTCGGAAAAAACAGTATGCCGGATGTAGATAACTTGCTCACTTCCTTTTATCAGTTGGATGATGAAGCCAGAAAAGAAGTAGTGGAAACGATACAATTCAAGCTGCAGTATCACAGAGATCCCGAACGGGCAGAACAGATAAAACAGATTAAAGGGTGGTAAAATATTTTATTACATTTATCATTGTACGGTTTTAAACTATCTATAAAAGGAGACAAATATATGCGCAAACCCAAAAGTACAGAAGAAGTAATACAACATAAGAAAAAAGCCATTCGAAAGTTTAACCAATTACTAGAGGACTATATCAGCAGTGGGAATCAGGATTCTCTCAAAAAAGTCGATTTATTATCCTATTGGATTGAAGAATATGCTTCATATATTCAGTATGAAAAAACTTTTGATTATAAACGCTTAAAATCGTATAAACGTGGTGACATTATCAAAGTTAATTTCGGATTTAATGTAGGGTCAGAATATGGTGGTTTACATTATGCAATCGTTCTTAATAATAACAATGCCCGTAATTCTCCTGTGGTGACCGTTATCCCTCTGACTTCCTTTATCGAAGGTGACGAATTGCATAATGATGATGTTTTTCTTGGTAATGAAATATACAAATCTCTAAAGCTCAAATATGACACAATTTCTCAAATGTTAGCAAAAGAAAAGGAAGAGCAAGATGAATATGTTACAGCCATTGAACTTCTAAAAGAAATGTACCAAAAAACTTTAGGTGGTGAAAATGAGGAGAAATACAAAAAGGCTCTAGATAAAATTTCAAGGGAGTTTGAAGAAAAACGTAAAAAAACGAGTATGACACGTTGCAATTCGAAAAAATAGGCAAAGAAATTACAAATATGAAGAATGGTAGTGTTGCACTTATAAACCTAACAACTACAATTAGTAAGATGAAGATTTATGATCCTAAAATATCAAAAGGTGTTCTAAGTGGCATAAGACTAACTGAAGAGTCTATGGAAAAAATTAATACAAAAGTAAAAGAATTTTTCATTTTTGACAAATAAAATATTGACTATCTGCATATGATATGTATACAATAGTGATGCAGAGAAATCTGTATGTCTAACAGCGCCTATAGGGCATTATAGAAGACAAAAGCTATTATTTGAAGACCTCACAGTAATGTGGGGTCTTTTACGTTGTGAAATAATCTCAACAATTCTCATCTCATTGAACATATCTAAATCTCCTGGCACCGTTTTGGCACCGCTGACCGCACTTTCACTGTTGCACAGACGAAAAAAGGCTCCCGAGGAAAACCTCGGAAGCCTTGATTTTACTGAATAATTTTTAATTACTCAATGATTGTAGCAACACGGCCAGAACCTACGGTTCTACCACCTTCACGGATAGCGAAGGTAAGACCCTGCT
>OGJJ01000473.1_pt1 | contig 36813 bp, 46 predicted proteins | sample 1572081 | NCBI WGS metagenome assembly OGJJ01 (sample SAMEA2582122, study PRJEB24529) | metagenome | biome: Human gut stool | place: China | collected 2011
AATTTGACCGCACTTTGCCCGAAAAGAAAAAACACCAATAACTCATCATTATTGGTGTTCTTATCACAAGCTAAAAATTAAGCACGTTTGAAGTCAAAATGTGCAAATTTTACAACACCAATTTTTAATTAATAAAATCAGCTTATTATATATCTGTAATATTGTTTATTTCCGAAACTTTACATATTTTTCCGAAACTGCGAAAGTTACAGGGCTGTAATAATGCCATAAAATAGGGCATAAAGACATTCGGATTCTTCAAAATGTCTATTACGCCCCAAGCATGGAAGAAGTTGCTGAACTTCTAGATTAGATTATAGTTCATCATAATTTTTCCATTCGTAGTTTTCGATAACGAAGTCTTTAGCTGAACTTGGATCGATTTCGCCTCTGTCAATTTTAGCTTTAACTCTTGCGATTTCGGCTTTGGCATCAGCGTAAATTGATGGATTAATACTTTTTCGTGAGTTGGTTACAAACGGAATGCTTAAAAGCTCGCTAAGTCCGTCTTTATTCACATAAGCTCTAATGCCTTGGGCTTCAAGGTCACTAGTTTTTGTTTTAGCTCTAACCTGACTTAAGTATTTATCCGTTAAGAGTTTAGCTAGATACTTATAAGTATTCTCCGTTTTTTCAAATTCAGCGGTTTGAGTTATTACAGTAGCTTCCTGAGCTCTATTAAGCGAGCTAAGTTTATATAGCTTAATTAGAGTTACTTGCAACTCATCTGTTGTTTGATTGAACTCCAAGCTTTCGCCGATATTAATCAAGGTAGGAGTATTACTGACTCGAATACAGATAGAGTTTTTAAACTCGTCAGGAATATCTACTTTCGCTTTAGGCTTATAAACCATATAACGCTCTGGAATTGCTGGGATTGTAAATCTTAGAGCTTTAGCACCTCCGTTACCAAGGCTTGAGATAGCAGCTTGCAATGCTGCAATATCTTTGCCTACCAAGTAAGCGAACGTTTCATTTTTTTCGTTAAAACTAGCCATTTTATTCTCCTATTGACCTTGTTTGCCTTTTTCATAAGATGCTTTTAAATCTAAGCTTTCTAACGCTGTAATTTTTTCAATTGCACTATCAAGACTAGATTTAAAATCTGTGATTTTTTGAATTAACTTCTCTGGCATTGTTTCGCCAGATTTAAGATTTCGTATCGAATCGGCTAATTCTCGCAACGTATCTAAATCAGCCGCCACTTCACCACCCAATAAGTCGGATTTCAACTGTGTAATCTTTTGATCAATTAATGCGATAATTGCCTTATCTTGCGTTCCAAGATATTCAGCAAAGCTATTGAGTAATTGCGCTATTGTTTGTTGTGCCACTATAAAGCTCCTAGTTGATAGTTGGTTTTTAATTCTTCGAGGGTTGGTATTTTTGGTTTATCGCCAATTTCTTTTATTAGCCGGACTTTTACTTTTATTTTTGGCTTTGTCCGCTTAACTAGCTTAATGATCACTCAGCCTCCGTCACGTCGTGAATAAGTGTAAATACACCACCAGCAAGCGTTTGAACCAAGCCTTGCTGACTAGTGCATTGTAAATCCCAGGTAGCAAATTCCCATTTTGCTCCTTGCGTCTTATCGTGTGAGATAGAAACGGTCACAATATTTTGATTAACAGTTATCTCACCTGTTTCAGTTGATAATTTAATCAATTCACCTTTCTTTGGTTTGATCCACATATCAAAACGAGAGCCAGTTAAATCTGATTGAGATTCATCATCTTCTAGCAGTTCGAAAGACCATCCATCATCATCGCCACGCACTGTTTCCAGTTCGATATTTTCCATATTCTCTCCAATAAAAAACCGCACTTTAAAAGTGCGGTTATTTTGTTGTTTACTGCTCTACTTTCCCACCAGCAAACATATATGGGTTTACATAGCCTATATATGTTTCAGGACTGAAATCTTCTGGTTGAGCCTTAACTAGCTCACCTAAAGCCCATTCATAAGGGATTTTTTCCCAACCTGGCACAGCTTGGATAGTGAAAGTATTTACAGATAAGGATTCTTTCCCTTCATCCTTTTTAGCTTTTGACACATATGATGCAATAGTGACAAATGTACTATTATTGATATAGTCAACTTGCAAACCTGTGACTGCATGATGTTCTGACATGGCACCAGTACGAATATCTTCGATTTGTTTTGTGATGAATTTCATTTTTTACTCCTTATTGAGACATTGTTGTTGTGTTTGATACTGCATATGCTGTAACGCAGATTTTTGGGGCGCCACCGCCAACATCAAAAAACTCTGGCGGTGTATTTTCTCCGTGGTGCGTATATAAATATCTGTGTGATTGATTAGCCTCAACTGTGAATGTTTTATGTGAATTTACGATAAAGAAAATTCTCTTGACAGGTGCGGCGGATACATTTATCCACGCTTGATAAAAATCAATAGTTTTATAAACCCTAGCAATAAACACCTCACACAAATTACCACCAACCAACTGATTGACTTCAAGCGTTCCAGTAAATTTACCGGTTACTGCTTCCAGTCTTGCGCCTTTGATTACGCCACCTTCGACAATTGCACCTTTTACTGTCCCGCCGCTTACCACTGCACCATTAACCGTTCCACCATTAACTGTTGCACCATTAACGGTGTTACCAGTAATGACACCACCAGTTATTCTTGGCGCTCTAATCTCCTGATTAGCCTGTATATGGTCGCCACGGATTGTGTTTGCAATAATACTGCCACCGTGAACCTGAGTTACTCCAGCATTTTGCCAAGGGCTTGGTTCACTTGTATATTCAGTGCACTCCTCTAGCATAGGACGAGAGGTGTAAAAGTCTGCATAAGTTTGATTTTTGGCATAACGATCTATGCGTATTACTAATAGTATTTTACCTGTTTCAGGTGCTTTAAATTTTACAAAAAGGCGTGTTGCTCCTTGACTTAATCCTTTTTTAAACCTATTAGATGGTGCAGATATAAATCCGCTAGGCTTATTGTATATATCATCAGCTCCTGCAGTTTGAGTTTCAGCAATTGAACCTTGATAATCTCTTCCATCTGCATCGTATTTTTCAATTATCAATTTACCTGCACAATGGTAGCCACCAACATAAATACTTGCCATGTACCATTTATCGGCTACAACATCAACAAACTGTCTTGCAACATCAACCCATGAACCACGTTCTGCTAGTGTGTTAAACTGTGTTTGAGTGCCACTAATTGTGATTAGTCGCCAAGCCTCATCTTTTTCACCTTTTGGATGGTAATCATTTTTGTGATAAGTACGTTCTGCCGCTTGCGTTTCTGGGCAACCGCTCCAATCACCGCCACGGTTATTGAAACTGAGCCACCCATAAGCGCCATTAGCAAAAATAGGGTTGTACAATAAATTACCACCACCACTAGATGACAACTTATCTCTCGTCACAGACCCAGCTACGACCAAATCACCACGAATACCCACTTGCCCATTTGCAACAGAAAACACTGGTTTTACATTACCGTCATTCGCATTTGCCACAATCCCGAATTTATCAGCCATAACAATAACCGAGCTTTCTTCTTGATTTGCACCAAGTGCGATACCTGCAACAGCCGTGCGTCCACCAGCAATAGCTTGCGTTTTGATTGTGTGCATCGAGTTAATTTTGCCATCAAGTCCGGCAACTGCACTGCTCACCTGTGATACTGTTGATTCTGCATTTCCAACTTTAGCGGTTAAAGCGTTAATTTGTTGTGCATTTGCTTTATCACTTTGCGCTTGAGCTTGTCTTACTGCAGTAATACCTGATAAAGCTGATTCTGCCTTAGCTGTCACAGTTTTAATTGTTTCAGCTTGTGCTTGGTCTGCTTTTTCAAGATTTTTAATTGCGGTTCCTGATGATTGAGCTTGTGCAGCTATTTGAGCTAATGCACCTGCGACAGCGGTTTGTCTTGTTTTAGCTTCTTCACCAACAGCATTATTAATATCGGCTTTAATTGAGTTAATAAGCTCTTGACCAAGTTGTGACTTAGTGATTTTACCTTCTAACGCATTTAACAAGTTATCAGGATTATGATCTGCTTCACCAAATACAGCTTCGGTGAACTCACCTTTATTCCCCTGTTTATCTACTCCTCGCAAATAAAAGTAGTAGCCTGTCGATAAAGGCACACCATTAATAACATAGTTGCTTTGAGGATATGGCAGTGTTGCCACTTTCACTGCAGCGCTTATATCATTTGTATTGCTACGCCAAATCTCAGTACTAAACCCAGGTGTAAATGTCTTAGGTAAATCCCAATCAAGCTCAATAGCAAACAACAAGGATTTAGTAACAAATCTAGGGATGTTGAGATTAATCTCAAATGAGCGTGTTACGGGGTCTGACAATTGACCACTTTGGTTTTTAGCTCTGATTTCTGCGGTATAACTACCATCAGGCAATCCTTCAAATGATATTTCTGGATTTTTTAAGTTTAGATATGTTTTAAAAACCTTTCCGTTGCGATATAACCGCACTTCATAGGTTAATAACGTATCTGTTGTGGGTACTGACCAAGTGAGTTTTATACCGTCAGCGCTATAAACTACATCAGCATTAGTTACTTTTGTTAGTCCATTGTGCATAGTTGTAACAACTGGCACAAAGCTTGCACTACCATCAACAATCGCTTCTTTTTGCGGTTCATGCTGTAGCGCAGTTATGGTATAACTTCCATCATCGTTTTCAGTAATTCCGAGAGCACGGTAAAGCTGAGTAGATACTTGCGGTGTTTTTAATACCCAATCATCCATTACATTCAAACCAACAGGATTGGTTTCTAATGTAACAACCGATTTATTTGCATTATCTACATTGATGATTTTGATTTTCACCAACTGCATTTCATCATTGAGATAACTTAAATAGCTATTACCAGTAATTTCTACAGATTGATCAAGCGTTACTGTCTTTCCGTTTATCGCTACAACTCGTCCACCAAGCGTTTTACCCGCAAAATCATTATCAGCAATTTCAATGATGTCGCCTGGCAAATGCAATAACCCTTGACGACCTACTACAAAGGTAATAGTACATTGTTCAAGACGAGATGTTTCTAATACCCATTTCCCGTATCGGTGAGCTTGCCCACGACTTGTACAGCCGTAAGCTGTAATTTTCTTAACGTTATAGCCATAGCGAGCAATCATTAAATCATCTGCAACGTACTCAACCGCCTTTTGATAGAAGTTACGTTCATCGGCATATTCAACTTCCACTGCAGTGAAAATTGTCTTTCCTGCTGCGAATTGGCGAGAGAATTTACCATCAACTACATTTGATTGAGTATATAAACAAACTGGATCTGATGTTCTGTCTTGGATAGCTGAAAACTGCGTTCCATTCCACACTGCAATAGAGCGGAAAACAGATGCCATGTCTGATAGCACGTTATAGGCATCACGCTGTTCTGTAATCCATAGATTAGATACCATTCGTGGTTCTTTGCCACCATATCCATCATCGACTAATTCATCACAGTATTTTGCAATTTGATACAGCTGAAACTTATCTAATCCATATTCACCAATTCGTTTACCTAATCCAGCTAAAGAATTAGTGACTAAGTCGTAAAAAATCCATGCGGGGTTATCCGTCCACTCTTCTTTCCAGTCACCGCGCCAAATGCCCGGAGCGTACGTTCTTGTTTCAGGATTATATGTGCTTGGTACTTTAACTAGTCTGCCATAAAGCAATAGATTCACATTAGGAAAATTTGGGTTATAGCGAGAATCCGTTTTAATACCAATTAGTGCCATGTTTGGGTATGACAGTTTGGTATCAATGATTTCTGTATAGCTGACCCAGTGAGTGCCATTCTGTAACCGCTGTGATTTACTATCGGCCGTTAATCTTTTGACTGTAATGGTAAATGGTTTAGGCGGTAAATTATCAATGATATAACTGCGATAAAAACGAGATGATGATTTACCACTAATATTTTTTACTGCTCTGGGGAGTCCATTGATTAAGATTTCAAGTGATACAGATGTTCCCTCTGTATCACCATTATCATTTTGAGAAAATAACGCACTTACACCACATGTAATTCTGAGACGTGTCACATCAGGATCAATAACGGTTCTTGTTACAGGGGTAACATTTTTGATTTCAGCGCCAACTGATACTTCACGCTCTGACATTTCAAATCCCTGTAGCGGCATTTGATCCTGCGTGCCAAGTGTATATGCTATCTCTGTGTTTTTGAAATTGAAACTTGACTCATCATTATCATCAACACCGTTTGCATTTTGGATTGGCGTATTGTCAAAGTAAGTCGATTTCCATTTATTGGCTGGACCTTTGATTGGACCAAGAGAAATTAAACCAATAGCACGTAATCGTTGTGAAGAACGAAGGCTATCAGGTGCTTCATGTGGTGTGCGCGCTGAACCTTGGCTTTTACCGCCCATAAGTACCTCTTTAAAAGAAAACCGCCTATAAGCAGTGCCTATAAGCGGTTAAATTTATTAGTGATATACTGATTTACTACCTAAACATCGTCAAATGTTTCAATCCCTTGAGACACAAGTACAAGACTGGTCATCATCTTACCGTACAATAACGGAATAGGTCTCCCTTGTGGAGTTAAATTACGAAGATTGCTAAATGATGTACTTTGTTTCTTTTCACCTTCATCAATTTTAGTATTCATATCTGGCGGTCTAGAAAGCAATGTTATTGCGCCACCTAATGCCATGGCTGCGCCAGACATACCAAACATTAATGCAGTACCATATCCGACACCATAATATTGGTAACTAATAATACTCGCTGCAATAATTACAATGCCGGCAACAATTTGAAATATTCCAGCTCCATTCTTACCAGAACCAACAATCACTGGCGTGAAATGCACCATACAATCATTTTTCAATGAAATAATAGGCGTTGTTTTTAATTGCTCTTCGGATAGATATTTACTGCCAATACGAACTTTATAATAGCCATTTCTCAAATGCTCACGTAAGCCACTAATTTGAGATAACAGTCCACTCATCAATTCTCTGAAATTACTTACTTCAAGTTCAATCGGCTCACGGCCAAATCGTTTAAGATCGCCATAAAATTTAATTTTTGCCATTCTGAATATCTCCAAATTGAATGAGTGGAATTAAGCCAAAAACCATCATAAGGTACACGTGTAGAGAGCCGACTTTCACTATGATGAATCATCATCTGATCACCTAGATACACTCCCGCGTGATTAGCTACATTTGCACCGACTTTAATTAAAATCACATCGCCAAGCTGCGGTTCTTCATCAAAAGGAATTTTTTCAAATCCACAACGAGCCAAGCCTTCTTCATATAAATTGGAATGCTCAAACCATTCAAATTCGTAAGTGGATTGATCGGGCAATTCAATACCGGCCAACATATAACAATCAAGAATGATATTTCGGCAATCTTGTTTATTGTTTTCAAATTGGCGACCAATCAGCGGTGAAATAGAACGGAACTGTTTAATGTCGTTATCCACCACCAGCCAAAAATCTAACTGTGTTCTAACCTGACATTCTCTGTCAGCAATGGATAAATATGGCAATCCTTTTTCAAAAACAGAATCAGGGTGAGAGTGCACCAACGCTACAATGTCACCACGTTCTTCAGCAAGAATAAAATCATCTGCTGATATTTCAAAAAAATTAACTGGATCGTGTGAGATATTTTCGCAAGGGATGTAAGAAAAACCGTCTTTAAATACAACAAAGCCACAACATTCTTGTGGCTCTGTACTTTTAGCGTGAGACAGTATCTCTTTTTTTAATTTATCCGGAATAATCATGATCAATTCCCATACTGAGTTGTACTTGGGAAACCGCCAAACGGTAACACGGCATTCTCGCCAAATCTCAATTTACAACCACGGATACAATGTGAGCATTTGTCTTTTTTACGGTCGTTCGTTGGTTTATCAAATTCATCGGCAACAGGTCCACCTGTATAACCGCATTGTGGCGAACGATATTGCCAAATACAAACATCCGATGTAATCATCAACAGCGGGATTTTTGCGTTATCCGTTTCTGCAGGTGATGCCAGTTCAAAAGTAGCTTGTTTATCATCAAGGCTTTTTAATTGCTCAATGATGTAATAACTCACTGCTTCTTGTGTAGGATCTGCTTGAGCGTTTTTGCCACCTTCAAAGTTGCGAGCATCAAGAAACTGCGCATAAACCAATCTACGAGTAACTTTACCACCAACGCCTTGCCCTAGATTAACCGCAATACCGGTAATGATTCCATATAGGTTAGATACTGTTAATGTCGGACGAGCGCTAGGCCCTTGCCCACTAATTTCAAATCCATCTGCTTTAATTGGATAGGCTTGATACTCATTCCCCTGCCACCAAATATTGGTTCGCCCTTGATTTAAACCGTTGTGGAATCGGTACAATTCACCTGCAGTATTAGAACCGTTAGTCGGAGTAATATGACGTAAATCAATATCCCATAATTCAATAAGCGCACCTTGCTCTAATTCAGGCAAAAGTGCGGTCATTTTCTTAGGTAAATTTTTAGGCATTATTTGCTCCAATAAAAAACCGCACTTTCTAAAAGATTGTGCGGTTATAAGTTCACGAAAAGATCTAACTGTTTAATTTGTAAAAGCTCACGCTCAAGGGCTTGCTTTTCCGATTTGCATTGCTGCAATAATTTTCCCCGTTCACCGGCGCGTTGCGTGTATTCGGCTTTCTTCTGCTCCCATAATGCCATCTTGTTTTTGACTTCATCACGACGAGCAATACCCTCTGTCCAGTAATCCCATAAAGCTAAGAAACATTCTTCTTGGTAATTCTCCAAGCGTTCTTTTAAATCGGCACGCACTTTGTTTGGGTTAATGCTAAACAGCCAGCCATTTAATTTCTTGATTGGCATACAAAGCATTTCGTATTTTTTGCCGTCTTTTCCAGTTGTGGTCATATGGTAACAACTGAATTTTTGACTGTGGTCAGTTAGTTTTTTGTATTGTGGTTTCCACGCCAAACCAATTCCTTCCACAATCTCGCGCATTGCCACATAAGCAACGCCGTTATTGTCCACTAAAGTAACTTCTTTACCTAAAAATTCTGCGGTTAACGTTTGCATATCCTCTCCTATTTTCTCCACAAAAAGGTGGCCTGTAAGAAGCAGTGAGTGGAGAAAGAAACACCGCTTGTCACGTGTACATCGCTATCTTACAGGCAATAAAAAACCGCACCCTGTTTCCAAAGTGCGGTCAAATTTCGTTGTGTTTTATAGAATGTCTAGCTGAAATCCTGTTGCTTTAGGGTTATAGGCTCGAAGGTATTTTAATACGCGCCAGTTATTGCCTTGCTCGCATTCAAATTGCTCTGTAATGCGTGTTAATACGTTATGGGCATGACGGAGAGTGCTGCGATATTCGTAAGCCATGTCATGAACTGATGCAGCATAGTGCGAGCCAATTTGTTTTAATGCAGGGTGAAGCGTTTGACAAAGCTCGGTGCCACGCAATAAAGCAAACCATGCCCAAACGAGCTGTTGGAGGTCATGTTCTGTAAATTCACGGGTGAATAGCTCATCTTTTTTCGGTTCAGTGATAAGCTCACCTTCAAGCACAATTCTATGCACATATTCCACCGCACTTTGTAATTTGTCGGCGGGAATGTCTTCTATGCTCTCTACGTTCATGTACTGGTGAACAAGATTATAAGCATCGGAATAAATTAAGCCTTTCTTGCTCACTAACATATTTACGGCATTACGCAGGCCTGTACGATCGTCTGCCGTTGTTTTTGATTCATATTTGCCTGTTTTACGAATAGTAGGTAATACTTCCGCTGTAACCCATTTTCTAAAACGGTGTGGAACAGATCCTTTTTTCACTGCATCACGGCAGCGTAAGATCAAAGTGTACATTCCGCTTTCGCTGATGATAGAAATACTTTGAGCGCCATTTCCTGCCTGACTGTCGGTTAAACCGACAGTCGTCTTTTCATCTTCATCTAGCTTGAGTAATGCGTCCCTAGAGTTTGCGATATTCAAAGCGTTACAAACATCAACAGCGACAAACCAAGGTTCATTGTTAATGGCTAAAGTACGGATAGAATTTGATTCAAAATTGAATGTGGATAATTGAGTTTGAGTTGTCATTTTTTCTGTTCCTTTTGAGGGATTGATTGTTTACCCATAATTGGGCGACCGACGGCTCAAAACTAGCAGAAAATCTAGCGGAGTTATTCCCTTCCGGTATTGTATTCCTCGCACCGTCGGTCATTGATTCATTATTGAGAACTTTATAATGGCGGTAAAATTCTCAAATTTTAGATACAAAAAAATCACGCTGACGGGGTGAATAATCCGTTTTCTGTTAGGCTTTTGAGACCTTGAAACACATACTAATAAAAAAGCCCCTTGGGTGTCAAGGGGAAATCATTGCGATTAAACAACTTCCTCAAACTCACAAGTAAATATTGTGTGAGTCAATCCAATTTGGCGAGGAAACTTAACACAAACAACTTTAACCAACTCCCCATTTAGTGCTACGTCTTTAAAATAAAAAGCACGGACTCCACCGTGCTCTTTCATAAATTGACGAAATTCTGCTGATTGGCTATTTTTAACCTTATAGGTAACGGAATATTTTCTCAAAAGAGCATTAATTCCATCTTCCATTCGTTGCTGATAGCCATTTCCAAAATTAAGCACTTTCCGCTTTGGTTCTTCATCGACTGTATAACCAGGCTGCGGACACCAAGGTAATGTTTTTAAAGCCATCTCATCTCCTTATCCAAGCATTCCACCTGGACGACGTTGTTTTCTTAACACTTCAAGTACATTTGCTTGGATTGCTAGTGCAAGCTCTTTACCTTGTGCGGCTTTTTGCTCAGCAGTCACACTTTCATTTCCGTTTTTATCAATATTTATTGTTATTGATACTTCGTTATTAGTTGATGCTCCACCACCGCTAAACAATCCGTCATAACTATCAGATTTGCCACCAACATGACCGCCATTTGCAAATTTAGGGAATCTGCGTTGGTTTAAGGCGTTCATAAATCCAACACCATAGTGATCAACCGTGCGGGATGTCATAACAAATTCATTGTTAGATAATCGAGCTAAGATAGAATCACTTGTTCCAGTACCTTCTCCGACAACATGACCACCTTTAGCAAAGCCTACGCTAGTGATTTGAGAGATAACATTAGCACCAGCCGCTGCAACCGCTGCCATATTTGCAAATTTTTGAGCAGGAGTAAGTGCGGTTGTATCAGCCATCGCTTGTGCGACCGCTTGAGATAGTTTTACCGTAGCTTCTGCAATAGCGAACGCTTTTGATACTGCAAACATTGCTTTATAAGCTGCAGACTGCTTACCTGCTGATTGTTCAACGACTGATGTTAAAGTTCCAAACGCACTACCAAGATCATTTAATCCATTAGCATAAAGCCCCATTTGTTCTTGGAACTGGCTATTTCTGTATTTTTCAATGATTTGCTGTTTGCGTTGTTGGAATTCTTCTTCCGTGATTAACTTTTGATCGTTAAATGCTTGGAGCTGAGCAAGCTCTTGCGTTTGTTGATTAATTAGCTCTTGTTGCGGATCATAAAGTGCACGTAATTGGTCTAATGGATTGACCGCACTTTGAGATCTGTTTTGAGCATAATCAAACTTCAATTGCAATTCAGCAGTATTAGCTTCACCACCTGTAAGCTGTCCTGCTTTTTTAAGCTCTTCAACTACCGCTAACTCATCATTTAAGTTTGCACGTAATAATTTCTCAGGCGCATATTTTCCTGCAAGTTCTAACCTTTGACGAGCAAACCGCTCAGTGATAGCTGTTTTTGCTGTTTCATATTCTTGATGAGATACAACACCTTTTTTGTTGTGCTCTTCTAAGCGCTGGAACATTCTTGTTTGTTCCAAGTCAATTTCAGCAAGACTAGAACTACTTTTCTTACGAATTTCATCATAGAAACTTAACCAACTATCTCGAGCATTTTCACCTGATGATTTTCGACTACCTGATTTTTTGTTGCTTTCTTTGATTTGCGTTTCAATTGTTGTCACTTTGGTTTCATCGGAAAACATTTTTTCCAATGTTGCTTTACCGGCTAAAATCTTGTTTAGTGTTTCAAGTGATAACCCGACAGCTTTATCTGCCGCATTAGCTGCAGTAATTGTGCCTGTAGCAATACCAATCAATACTTCGTTGTATTCAGCGCCTTCCTTTCCAAGCAATTCATAAAGACCTGCCAATACATAAGCGGATTTAGCCTGACCTTGTTGTTTGAGTTTTGCAACTTCAAGCTTTTGAGCGAGAGACGTAGATTTTTCTTTCAGCTTATCCATCGCATCTTTTAAATCTAACGTCTTATCTGCCGCTTTATTTGCACTATTAGCCGTGTCATTAAAGCTTTTCGGCAAGCTAGCTATAATGTTATCTGCAGTTTCGGCTGATACACCAAGCAACTTGAATTTCTGCCGCACTTCATCAACATTTTTACCTGCTCGCAACATCTTCTCGCCAAGTGGAGAAAGCATTTTCTCAAGTGACTGTTTTGCAACATCAGCATTTTCTTTAATTACTTGGATTTTGTTTTTTAAACTTTCGATTTCGGCATCATTTGCATTTCCACCAACGCTAATACCATCAAAATCTGCACCAACCTGTTTTGTCGCTATTCCCGCTTTTAATTTTTCGATTTCAGCGTAATATTTTTTGACATTTTCAAGCTGTTCAGTAATTTTAATTGATAATGCCGCTTCGGTGATTTGCTCATAAGATTCGGCTAAAGCTTGATTAGCAATAGATGTATCTAATGCCCATTGTCGAGCTTCGGCGGCTTGTGAACTGAAAAATAATAATGATGTAGCCGCAATACCAATAACACCTGCTGGGCCACCAAGTAAAGCCATTACACTTTGCAAACCTTTTGCCGCCATCGTTGCAAGATTAGTTGCTGTGGCAAGGTTCCGTTTTGCTGCAGCTTCTGCTTCTGCAAGTGCAATAATTTGAGCAGACTGAACTTTCATTCTTTCACGCAATGCAAATCGAGTTTGTTCAGATTGAGCAAGCTGTAATTGTGCGGTCAAACTAGACATTTCAAGTTGTGCAGCAGCTCGCATTGCTGTTGCTCTTTCATAAATGCTTTTTGCTTCTGCTGTATGGGCTAAAGCATTTTTTGCACTGATAATACCTGATTTTGCTAACTCTGCACTGTACTGGCTGATTCTACCAACGGCTAAGGCACCAGTTAAAACAACTGCTGCAGTGATTAATTGATCAAGATTTTTCGAAACAAAATCTACACTCTCGCCAAGTTTTTGTGTGATTCCATAAGTGCGGTCAGCTTCACCGGCATATTTAATAAATGATGTTTCGAGATTGGTGTATGACATCGAGAGTGTTTTTACACGTTTCTCGAAATCACTATCCACAGATGATTTTGCTTTTTCAAGTGCAGTTATCACTTTGTTGATAGATAACTCACCATTTTTACCCATATCTTTAAGTGCGCCAACGCTAACACCTAAACCATCTGCAATAGCTTGTGCTAAAGCCGGTGTTTGTTCCATTACAGAATTAAGTTCAGCGCCGCGCAACTCGCCACTAGCCAAAGCTTGACCGAACTGCATTAATGCCGCTTCTGATGACGCTTGTGCGGCACCTGATAAAGCGACTGCTTTTGATACAGTTTCTGTTAGTTCTACGACTTTTTGCTGACTAATATTTAAAGTATCAGCATTTTTTGCAAAACGTTGATAGATTTGAGCGGTTGCGCCAACAGCTTGATTGGTTCGAGATGATATATCAAACACGCTTTCTGTAGCCTGAGCCATTTCTGTCTGACTATGAGTCACCAGTCTAATACGGTTCTGTAACTCAGTGTAGCTATCCATCATTGCAATAGCTTGCTTTGACAAATCTTGCGCTCTACCTAAATTATCAAGGCGAAAACTCCATTTTGTTGTCGAATTGATGTTATTGGCGGCTTTCTCAATATTATTTAAATATTGTGTAGTGCGTTCTGAGAACTGACGTGCTTTTTCTTGAGCGCGAGAAAAATTAGCTTCAAATTGTCTAGTAAATTTTCGGGTCTGATACTCCGACTTACTCAATCCATTCTGAAATTGGACTGTATCGAGACTTAACCCAATATACAAACTACCGAGTGATGACATATTTTCTCCAGAAATAAAAAAAGCCCGCATATTGCGAGCTTTCTATACAAACACTAACTATTTATTTAATGATGACGTACTTAACTTCGTTTTCTTTTTCAATTTGCTGTAGCACTTCATTTTCAGTTTTCTTCATAAAGAAAAACATAGCAACTTTTGCAAAAATAAAAAAGGTAATGTAAGCCAGAGAAACACCGAGTAAAATTTTCAAGGTTATGCCTGTTACAGCCAAGATAAAAATGATAGGTAATACAAAGAATAAAGCTAAAAACGCAATAGCCTCTTTACCCAACCAATGGATAAGTTTAATTTCATCTTTAAACATAACCCCTCCTTATTTACTTACCTATACTGTACAAAATACATTCATTTTAATCAATAGGGAGTAGCTAATTTTTTCAACTTTTTTACTAAATAATCAACGATTTAACAAATAAGACTCTACGCCATCATCTTCTTTATCTTCTGATGCCTTATTTTCATTGAAAAATGGCATTAAATCGTTCAATGTTGTGGCTTTCTGTTTTGGATCTTTATGAATTAACGCTAACAAATGAGCAATCTGTGCTGTGCGATAATCATCTCTCCACAAACCAAATGGCTGCTCTTGATAAAACAGCATATATTCCTGAAGATGTTTTTCAGGCATTTGTTCGATTTCTTCTAACGTTTTGCCCAACGCAAGCGATAAAGTTATTTGGAACTTGCGTCGGTCATTAAGTTTTTTGGTTCATCGCCCATCAATGCTCGACTTAATTCTTCGGAAACTTCATTATCTAGGCTTGATAATGCTTTCAAATCATCTTCATTTTCAAAGTCAAACAATAGATTACCATCTTTGTCACATAAGCGGAGGGCTAGATTTCGAGCTAAACGATATGGATCGTAAACTTTTCCTAATTGCTTGCCTAATTCATCAGGATCATCATAATCAAGCTCAATACCTTGTGCTTTTGCAATATCACACAATAGTTTGTGCTGGCCAAACAATCCACGGTTCACATCACCGACACTTAATGCTCTTACATAGTACTTTTCGCCAAGAATTTCAATTTCGGTTACTTTAGGTTTATGCTTCAACAATTTGTTTCTCAAATCCATTGTATTTACCCTATTTTATGGTTAAAATTTACTCGCAGGTAAGCTTCTCCTGCATTAAAGGTTAATCAAATAATTAAAGCCAAGAGCCGATCACTCTTGGCTTTTTTTTATTATTAAGCTACAGGTAAATGGTACTCCTGTTTTGTATGCTTAATAGTTGCACCGCTTTCAAATTTACCCATAGTTTCACCAGAGTAACCATTGCCTGATTTGAAATAACCAGTACCATACATCGCGCCTTGATCATTTGGGAAAACTAAACGGAAAGGGAACTTCGATTTCGAAAAGAATTTTTTACGGCATAATTTTTGCATTTCGGATGTTGGCGCAGTAAAGAACTTCATCTGAGTCTCACCGTACTCAAACTCACCTGCTTCGGTGGCTTTGCCATCATCACACATGGTAGTCACATCTTCTTCGGTCAATGTATCTTCGCTACGCTCTAAATTTCGGAGCTCACAGAAATTATTTGACCATTTCACTAATGCCGCTTTAGCATCAGTAAATACTGTTGGTTGATCATACGCTGACCAATCAACTTCATCGGCCAATGTGATTACATCTGCCGCAACAGATTTAACTGGATAATATCCATCTAGTGCACCCAAGCCGGTAACTAAGACACAATCACCAGTTTTGAATCCGCTTGATGGGACAGTAATTGTTGCATTTGGTGTTACAGCACAAGCTGTAATTTTCTTACCGACATCTTCGGATGTGCCAATATAAAACCGTGTTTTTTGGAACGGTGTAGTTTTTGCTGCCATGTTTAATCCTCGTATTTGATTTGGTATTTAAGGTTGGAAACGAACCACGTCCGATTGGTCGTATCTTGTTCGTATTCATAGCTAATAAGAGTCATTTCGGAAATGTTTTCCGATAATTCATCATTAGATATAGCTACGCTTAATCGCTCTTTGATTTTGTCTGCAATATCATCTAATGCGTCGTCGCCTAAAGCAGTTTTCAGATAAATCGCGATGTTTAAGGCTGCGGTATATTCGTGATGACAGAGATCTACCTCTTCGCACGAAATATCATCAAGAAAAACCGCAATAGCTGCTTTTTCTTGGTCAATATCAATAAATAAAGGGCGCCCAGAATAAATATTCTCAACACCCTTTATACTGCTTTTAAGCATATCCGACACTTGATGTCGAATCTTCTTATGAATTAGCATTTAATCCTCTACTTTTTAAAAATGTCACTCAACTCTCTTGTCAGTTCGACTTTGATCTGATTTGAATAATCTTTTAACTCGTTATGGAAAGCCGTTGTTAGTGGTCTAGATAACGGAACCTTAACAACATCAATTGAATATCGCTCTTTACCTTGTCGCTGCATAACGTGTTTACGACCATTTGATAGGGTTTGAATAAAACCGCGTTGTATTTGATATTTGCCTATTCTGATTTGCCCTTTACTCTCTCGCACGGTTCGTCTAGGGTTCTCCAATAATCGAATTAACGGTAAATTTCTTCTATCAACTCGTATTTTTGCGACTGGTCGATTCACTGTTGCTTTTTGGGACAATCGAGTTCGCTTGCGGATTAATTTAGCTGGCACATGAATCTCTTTGGATACATTTTTTGTTCCATTTTTGATTGCACTTCTAGCTACCTTATTAATCGCTTTTGCTGCTTTAGGCGCGACTTGATTAACCAGTTTTCGGATATTAGCTTGTAATGCCGCCACCCCTTCAATTTTCACCGCTATATTTACTCCAATTGCAACACGATCTTTCCATCCTCAAAACTAAAACCACGTACAACATACTCGCTGGTTTTTGTCGTGATGACATCGCCAAGTTTTGGTTTGTAGCCCGACGAACGAAAAAGTGTTAGCGTGCGAGTCGTACCGTTAATTAAGTAGTCCTCGCTATAATTCCCGCCCATTACCTTCGGCGTCTCATCAAGCACCGCCTTGTATTTTTTGCCGTTGATAACATAGACGGACATCATCACATCTGATATGACTTTGTCCGCCTGTGCGAGTGCGTCATCAAACGGACTAAGCGTTGATCTTGACATCGACAGTATCCACGGTTGCACCGCTTGCGCGCCACGCAACGCCTAAGCGCTTGTTGCTGCCAGCAGTAATCGTTGCACCTTCGGTTGCTGACCAATAAACGATTGAGCCTTGTTTAATATCGTCAGCCACTTTTGCTTTAACGGTAAATACACCAGTAGTTAAGCCAACACCAATCCCACCTTGGGCAACATCACTTTCTGCAACAACTGCAAGATTTTCGATAATCGCAACATCACCGCTCTTCATAGCAGCGGTCGCGGTAAAGCGTACTGTATTGCCATCTTGTACATAATTTTTAGCCATACTTAATTAATCCTATGATTTATTTAATAAAAAACCGCACTTCGGTTAAAAAGTGCGGTCGTTATTTATGGTACGTTAAGTTACTTATTGGTAACTTTTACAATGCCACGGTAGTCAATCACGTTAACACCTGCATCAATGCGGACTTTAGTAGATACGCCGTCAACAGTAAAGCCGTTTTGTTGCTCAATATATGGCGTATCAATGCCGTCAAGGTAAGAAACTTCAATTGCTTCTTTATTGATTAAGTACCAAGATTTCGGATCGGCGACTTGTAAACGTGCTGATTTAAGCGCTGGCACAATATCGCGGATTGGGTTGATGATGCCTGAGTTAGCGTCTGCACCCTCAACACTTGCCGAGCCTAAAACTTGTTTAGCACGGGTGTAAAGCGATGTTGGCAACAACATAAATTCAGGTTCAATCGCCAATGGTTCACCACGGGCATTAACAAAGCCATTCATCATTTGGATAGCTTTATCAATATTGGTTACATCCAATGCGGCATTATCAAATGAGTTTTTGTGTGAGGCATCAAATAATTTTTTACCATCTTGTGCAAGCGCGTTACCAGTCAATAATGCAAACACCAATTTAGCGATTGTTGCACGTGCAGCTTGTCCCATTTTTTCAGGGATTTTTGTCAACAAGTGCATATCGTCATTAAGGATTGCTTGACGGGTAATGCTAAATAATTGCCCGTAAGTTGCTAATGCAACGCTAGCACCCTCATCACCGATTGTGCCGTAGGTGTACTCCTCACCCTCACCGACTTGTGGTAAGTAACCAAAGTCACCCAAGCCAACGCGTTTAGCCGCGCGGAAGTCGGTTAATGTTCCGCGTGAGGTAAACTGATCAAAGTTTTCCGCCGCAGTTTCCCAACCTTTAAGCAAGGATTTGTGTGCCACATCAATTAAAATCTGACCAAAGTCAGAGCTTGAGTGGGTAAACGCCAAGCCAACCATGCTCATTGCGTTATGACCGGACACGCTAATACCACGATCAACCAATGACGCACGGGCAAGCTCACGCAAGGTCATTGCGTTGTATGCGTTGTCTTTGGCGTCTGCTTTGTCTTTGTCGATACCTGCACGGGCCAACAAAGATTGTTTCACGCTGTCGCCAACGATATTACCATTTCCAGCATACGCGGTAGGTGCTGCGCTTGGGGTTGTGCCTGCGCCAAGTTTTGCTAATAATTTGTCTTTGGCTTGATCTGCGGTAATTGATAAGTCACCCAAACACTCCACCAACAAATCACTGTGAGCTGAGCCAAACGGCGCAAATACAGCTTTAATGGCGGCGTTACGTTTATTTAATTCCGCCTGCACTTGTGCGGTGTTATCTACTGGAGCTGTCGGAGCTTGATTCACTGGTGCAGCAGGTGTTGGTTGTGCAGGTGTTGCTTGTGGTGCTGGATTAGCCCCAGCGTTGCCTTGTGGCTTAAACAACATGTTTTTAATTTCATTAGGCATTTTCTCAAAGTCCTCTAATTTTCGTGATTTAATAGACGCCATCGCCACAAGTGGTTTGGCTAGTTTGTCTGCAAATCCTTGTTCAACACATTCTTTCCCGTTGAGCCAAGTTTCTGCTGATAGCATTTCTGCTAATTCTTCAGGTGTTTTTCCTGTTTTGCTTGCGTAAGCAGGGATTAGCGTATTTTCTACCTTGTCTAACAGGTCGGCATACTTGCGCATATCCTCTGCATCGCCACCTTGGATACCCCAAGGCTTGTGGATCATCATCATTGCATTTTCTGGCATGATTATTTCATTCCCTGCCATTGCAATAACGCTCGCCATACTTGCCGCCAAGCCGTCAATGTAAACTGTCACATTGGCTGGATGATTTTTCAGCAAGTTGTAGATGGCGATCCCGTCAAATACATCGCCACCTGGGGAGTGGATGTGTAGGTTAATCTGCTTAAGATTGTTTCCGCAGTCTTTTAAGTCCTGCGTAAAGCTCGCTGCAGATACGCCCCAAAATCCGATCTCATCGTAAATTGAGATCTCTGCCGTATCGTTGGCCTTGGCTTTGATTGAGTACCAAGACTGGTTATTCGTCTTTGTTGCGCTCGTTGCCATCGCCACTGGCGACAGAATCATCTTTTGTTTTGTCATTTGTCGTACCTGTGTTAGTTAAATCTGTGTCAAACTTGAGGCCAAATTTTCGGTTTTCCTCAACCTCAACTCTTCGTCTGCGTTTCACTTCTGCTGGATTGCTACCGCTTGCTCTTACGGCTTGGCTCTCGGTTGCTAAACCGCCCTTGATGCGCTCTTTCCATGCTTGCGCCTCTTTTGTTGGGTCAATCCATGGCATAACTGGCCCACTGTAAACGGCGTTATAAAGTGACGCTGGATCAATATCGACTGGCACCTCAATTTCGCCGCTGACAATCGCCATTTTTAGCCATTCTCGGTAAATCGGGCGTGATATGTGCGCAACAAAGGTATCCTGTAAAACTGCATAACCCTCAAAACTCTCAACCAGCTCTTGACGCTGGCTTGAGTAAGTGCCGTTATAGTCACGAGCAATGCTTGAGTAACTAGAGCGAGTCCCCGCTGCTGTTGCCCTTAATTGACCGTTTCTAAAGGTTTCAAGATTAACGTTTGGTCGGTTTGAGTTGATTAACCCAATATCTTCACCAGGCTTTAAATCATCAATGATTGCACCTGGAGCAATCTCAAAATCTCGCTCTGGACTGTCTGCGCTGTAATCCTCATTATCTCCGTAAAGTGCGGCATCACCTTTTTTGATGTACATCGTAAAGGCGGCGGCAATTCGTGCGGCCACACGCTCGCTTTCCTCGTAGTCTTTTAGATCGGCAAGTCGGATAATTACACCGTGCAACATCGACACACCGCGTAACTGGTGCAGCCGCTTTTTAAACGCAAGATGCAACATATTTTCTGCCGGCACTGATTTAACTCGCCCGTAAGTGCGGTTATTTTCTTGTGGGTTATCCATGTAAACACGGTAAGACACAGGACGGCGCCAAGTGTTAATCTCTATGCCTTGGATTACATTAGCTGTATCAGACTGCCACATAGGCACAAAGTCAGGCTCTAACGCCTCAACACTAAATGCAATGCCTGTACTGTGAGTTAATCCAACCACATAACCACGAACAAGCTGGATAAAAACTTCCCCATCACGTAGCCACGTGCGTAACAACATCCGCTCAAGTTCAGGGCGAGTAAACTGCCCTGTGACTTCTGGACGGATAGACCATTCCGCCCATTTTTTGCGGATTTGCTCCGCTAAATCCTCATCAACATCGCCAGTTAATTTAAGCGGTTGAGGTTCAATGTGAATTCCTCGCGAGCCAATCACACGCTCTTCCATTTTGTCTAAAATGCCGATCACAATATCGTGATTTTGGTCTAATGCCCGAGCCTGTTCTCGCAAACTTACCGCACTTTGTTTGGTTGCTATGTTAGCGCCTTGGCTTTCGCGTTTTGCCTTATGTGTACGGCTTGGCATTGCCGCCTCGTATGCATTCATCACATATCGGCTTTTTGCTCGCTGTGCGCCCCATTTAGGCGAGATTGCGGCAATTGTTTTATCTAATATTCCCATTGTTTAAAATCTCGCATATTTGATTCTGTGGCGTTTAACGCGCTGTCTTGTTTCTGCTAATAACTCATTAAGCATTTGTTGATAGCGGTCACGTTGTTTAGTCCATTCTGACACTTGGTAAGATACAGATCGCCCGTTAAAGCTCACTTGGCTTTGTGCGTTTTCTATTTTTTCGTCAAGCGTTCGGATTTTTTCTTCGAGTTCGTCTCTGTCGTAGATAGCCATTTTTGCCCCAATAAAAAACCGCACTTTTTTACGGTGCGGTTAGTTAAGTAGTGGTAATTCGATTTGCAATTTGTCTTCAAAGATTTTTAACGTTGCTTCAAGTAACGGCTTTTTACCTTTCCATTCATTCAACGCTTTACCACAAACGCTTGCTAATTGTTTTTCGGCTTTATGCTCTCCCAAAGCTTGATAATATTGCTCAAGCAATGTCATATTGCCAGATAACAATTGATCTTGCATAAAATTAAACGCTTTGATGTAAGAGATCTTAATTGCCATTGCTTTTTTGGTTTTATATCCCATAACCAACAACATAAAACCGTCTTTGGTCATCTCAAACATTGGGCGCTTTTCGCCTTTTTTATCGATGTATTCAACGAGCTCAAAATTGAGCCGGTTAAATTCTTCATCGCCAGTTTCAAAAATCTCACGCAAATCACGCAATACATTTTTATGTTGTTTCCCAAAAACTTTAGCAACCATTTCTGATGTGGTAATTGTTTTTGCGTCTTTATTTTGTACAAATTGTTTAAAATTTTCAGGGTTTGCTAATTGCATTTATAACCTCCAAATTCAGATAATAAAAAACCCCGACCGTTTCCGATCAGGGCTTGAGTTATTACCGCAACATTCCCACCTTTTTTACAGGCTCGATATCTATCGATTTAAGGCTGTTTGGGAGTTAAAGCCAACCGCTTTTTTTGCCACCACCACCGTTTAGCCAATTACTTTTTGTTTTTGGTTTCGGTTGCGGTTTTACTTGTTCAATTTCTACCGCACTTTCAGCTTCTTCTTCCGGTGCGGTTGTCTCTTTTCGGATTACATCAGGATTTAATCCAGGTAGTTTTGCCCAGTATGGAACATTGTCCTCATCGCCCCACTTAATACGCTCATAACCACGCAAAATAGCGATCGCATGGGCATAGCAAAATAAGTCAAAAGCCTCATTGTTGCCTTTACCAGGTTTGCGCCACTTGCCGTCTTGTCCTCGCTCCTCGTAGGTCAGCTCATCAAAAAACCACTCCCCAAGCCATGATGGGAAATGGATATAGTTAGCCCCGATAGTCTCACGACTTAATGCGTTACTAATGCGATCTTTGAGCTGGTCTGTTTGGAGTAAATACAGCGGCACATCACCGCGCGCTTTAGCGTGTCGATCTGAGCGAGAGGTGTTATCAGGATAAGTGCGAGAAATCAGTTTTTGACGTTTGGTGCTATCACCTTTGACGAGATAAACGCGCTTAGATAATCCATCGCGTTTGCACCTACGCCAAAACTTATAAGCATTATCCGTTACACCGTCTTCACCACCACTATCCACTGCCATTGCAAGGATTGGCATAAATCCACCATCCAATCCCTCAATGCGATACTGCTTATTAAGCACATCGCTAATGAGTAAATCCCAGTCCTCAGGGTAGGCGGACGGATCAATTGGTAGGCTTTCTCCATCTGAATTGCTCCGCATTGATGATTTAATGTTGTATCTATCAATGAGCCACCGTTCGCTATTTTCACCATAGCCCACAATTTGGACGACAAAACGGCGATTCCGCCCACCCTGTACATCAACTGCAGCCAATAAAAAACGGCACCCATAAGGCACCGTTCTTTTTTCTGTATCTTCTCGCCGCTCCATTAATTCATCACTTCGGCGTTGCTCTAATGCTGAGCGCGGTAAATAAGGCAATCCCCAGTCTGTATTTGTTACCGCTTTTAATGTTTCCTCACTACCAGTCATTTCAAATTCGTGCTCAGCAGTAAGTAATTTATAAGTCAACTGTGCCCAAGTTTGATAAGCAGCTGCCGGGCCCTCTAGCCAAAATGATGCGATACGGGAGTTTCTGCCCTCACCATGTATCACACCATCTTTATCTATCGTTTGCCCTTCTTTTAGCCACTTACCGCCGATATTTAGTGCGCGCTTTCTGTCAGGCTCAATCAGAGTTTGACAGTGCGGACATTGCAAGCGAGCTTTTTCGCTCGCCTTAACATAATCAGTATCATCACGATAGCCGACCATATTAGCCATTGACGGCTCAAACCACTCGGAGCAGTGTGGGCACTGCCAATAAAATCTACGTCTATCACCACGATTATATAGTGACAAAATACCTGTTGTTGGCGGTGCCTCGTGAGTAGTTTTAGGATGATGTTTTAGATCAACAATATCTTTGCCTGGTGAGCTCTCTACAAGCGTCATACCGGCACTCATAAATGTAGTCGTCCGTTTTGACGCTAAACTAAATCCGTCACCTTCGCCATCTACATCATCGGGCCAGCGGTCATAGTCTGTTAATGCAACGTATTTGTAATCGGATGATGACAATACGTTAATTGACGGCCAACCGACCTTTAATAAATTACCTGCCCTAAAATATTTATCGTGGACATTGTTATCGTTTTTTCGTGGGCTTAATCTTTTAGTTATCTCAGGCGAGCATCTAAAGGTGCGATCTAAGCGTTTTCGGCTGTGTTCGCTTGCTTTTTCTTGTGTTAACTGTACAAGTAAAAAATCAGACGGATCACAAATAATCGCATAAGTAATCCAGCCATCAATCAATCCAACTGTTTTACCTGTACGTGCAGGACCAACAAAAACGACAGCATCGTATTCTCGCGAGTTTAAACAATCCATTGGCTCAATAATGTAAGGCGCTGTGTTTTTATCCCATTTGACAGAGTTGCCACCACCAACAGGTACGCGCATATACTCTGCGACAGCCTCGGATACTTTCATTCTACGTGGAGGTTTAAGCAGATTTGCAATATCTCGTCTAATATCTTTAGCTGATGCAAACATAGCTACTCCTCCGATTTATTATCACCAGCCTGTATATGTAATGACATTTGCGATTTAACATCATCAATTACCTGTATTACACGGGTTAATTGTGACGGAGTTAATCCACAATCACGCTCTAAAATATCTGGCAATGTATCAAGTGACTGCATCACTGCTTTTACTAAAAAACTCATCTCTTGAGCAACCTCAAAAGCAGGAACTAGCTCTCCAGTGTCGCGCTCATATTTAAGTTTTTCGTTTTCCGCTTGCCAAAATGCCCGTCTCTCAACGGGAGACAAACTATCAACATCACCCGTCATTTTTTCAGCAAGTCCGATTTTGATTAAATCAGATAGTGCATAGAGCTTTAATTTGGAGTTGCTACCAATAGCAGGAGTAAGCCCTGCAACCCGTTGTGATACGGTTTGGCGGTGCATTCCGACAAGTTCAGCAATCTGATTTATATTGAGTTTTAAGTCGTATAAATTATCCATAGCCGAGACCGTTAAAATGCCAAAAAGAGGAAAAAGATGATGATGCCTAAGATGTCAAAAAACTGTCGAAAACCGCGCGCCCGAAACCCCGTGGAAAGGGGTATCCCCTCAGGAGTACCTTTTACTTTTAAAATCAAACCTTTAAAATAAAAAAAAGACCGCACTTTATTTGGCGATCTTTAGTTTTTTCTTAAGATTATTTACTATTCTTTGTGCTTTCAACCCACTTGTTAATATTGGTTATTTGACTCGCACACATATCACGCTCACCTTGCACTATGATTAAATGCTCCACTGCCTCACCGTATGTATTTCCGGTGAATGGAGTTTTAACACAAGGCGTTAAGAAAGCTTGAGGCGGATAGATATACTCCGTCTTTGTTGTTACCTTATTAGTGCAACCGCTCAATAGCATCATCATAGATGCGAGTGTTATAACAAGGCTGTGATTTAATAATCTTTCTGACAACTTGTACTTTGTCTTGTGTTGCTTGTTTGATTTCATCGTTAATAGCCCTCTGTTGAACTATCGCTTGGCGCTCTGTCTCAATCGTATCTTTTAGCGATTGGTTGACTTGCTCTTGGCTTTTAATGGTTTTGGCTTGCACTTGGTTTTCGGATCTTAACTCATCTATATTCTTTGATTGGTGCCAAATCCAACCGCACAAGCCAAAAATGGTTAATGCGATGATTGAGATTGCGTAGATTTTAAATCTGCTAAACATAATGCTCTTTCCTTTTCTCTACGCTTAACTAAACCTTGCAGCTTTCGCCCGTCAGCATAAACCCAGCGTAGGAGTTGATTACACCCAGCAACATAATTACCGTTTCGCACTAATCGAAACATTGTTGAATTTTTAAGATTACCGCATCCGTTATTAAACGTAACAGATACCATAGCATCAAACACAGATTGTGGTAGTGCTCTTCCATTGGCGTATCTATCAACGCACGATTCGGCAAGTTTAATATCGTTTTTCCATCGGTATGCGATTTCTTCATTTGTGTATTTCTTATTAGGCTCTATCTTTTGTCCAGAGTATTCTGTTGAGCCGATACCAACAGTTAATACATCAGCAGGACATTTATATGGAGTTGCCATACAACCCTCAGCATTACCGATTATCTCAGCTCCAGCAGGGCTTAATCTTAGCTCTCCGCCAAATTGAGAATACATAATTCCAATAACCGCAATAACGGAACAGGCACCAAGCGCTTTTCTAGTCTTCGACAGTACCATCTCTTAATCCTCGCTTTAATTGTTCCATCTTCAACTTATGAAGCTCATCCGCTCTGCGTTCTTCGTTTTCTCTTACCTTACCCTCTTGGAATTTAGCGTACATATTAACGAGACCACTGATTAAACCCATGATTAAACCCAAAATAGCCAGCCATTCTTGGAATGAATACATTGCCCAGAATGCGCCAAAGCCAGACCAAAAAATACTTTGATTCCCTGCGTCTTTTAACATTCTCATACTCCACCCCATTTACAGGGCAATAAAAAAGCCCACGCATTAACGTGAGCTTGTGATATGGCAAAGGCGCAAGGAATCGAACCTCAATTAGCGGTTTTGGAGACCGCTGTCTTACCATTAGACTACGCCCTTATTGATACCCTAGTCGTATTAACAACTAGAGGTTATTTAACAAAATAAGCTACTGCAAAAATAATTGCGCTTATACCCCAACAAGTAGTAATAATGAGTGCGGCATTAGCTAATTTATTTCCAACTTTATCTGCTGCTTTTTCTGACATTTTCCCACCTACCTTAACTTGATGTTTTGGTGTATACTTAATCATAAATTCGTTCCTTTAAATCGAACTTAACAGGAATGAAAAAAGCCGAAGTGTTCCACCACCTCGGCTTTTCTTTTGCATACAAAAAAGCCCCGACCGTTTCCGATCAGGGCTGTAAAATTCTTTTGTGCGTTCGCCATGCGCTAAAACCGCAACCTATCAAATATAATACACTTTCACTTGCAAGTAATCAAGTGTTTTTATAATTTTTATGCAAAATCCATTTTTCGCACAATTTTTCAAAAGTGCGGTCGGATTTTGTGGCGTTTTAGAAGTCGATTTTGACTGCTTTTGGATTAAAGCCTCGCAAGTGTTTTAATACACGCCAGTTTGTCATTTGGTCGATGTCAAAATCACTTGTAATGCGGTTTAAGATTTGATTGGTAGAACGTAGCACGCTTAAATATTCGTAAGCCTGTCCGTAGATTTGCCCGCTCATATTTGAGCCTAAAACATTAAAGGCTCTCTCTATATGTTGGAATGTACCTACTCCACGTTTGAAAGCAAACCACAACCAAGCAAGCTCTTGAAGTTCATATTCGGTAAATTCAAAGGTGAATAGCTCATCTTTTTTCTGTTCAGTGATAAGCTCACCTTCAAGCACAATTCTATGCACATATTCAACCGCACTTTGTAATTTGTCGGCGGGGATGTCTTCTATGCGTTCCACGTTCATGTATTGGTGAACAAGATTATAAGCATCGGAATAAATCAAGCCTTTCTTGCTGACTAACATATTTACGGCATTACGCAGGCCTGTACGATCGTCTGCAGTTGTTTTTGATTCATATTTTCCTGTTTTGCGAATAGTAGGTAATACTTCTGATGTAACCCATTTTCTAAAACGGTGTGGAGTAGATCCTTTTTTCACTGCGTCACGGCAGCGTAAGATCAAAGTGTACATTCCGCTTTCGCTGACGATGTTAACTTCACCGCCTCCGCCATGCACTTTTGACCGCCCTATGTTAAACATAGACCGCTCATCTTCATCTAGATTTTCCAAGGCTTGACTTGGGTTTTTAATGCCCAAAGTGTCGCAAAGATCTTTAGCAACAAACCAAGGTTCATTATCAATGGCTAAGGTGCGGATAGAATTTGATTCAAAGTTGAATGTAGAGAGTTGAGTTTGATTAGACATAGAATGTCTCCTTTTGGTGTTTCTTCGATATTGATATTTACCCATAGAGGGCGCCGAGCGGTTCGAAGGCTGCCAAAAGTCAGCTGGACGTATTCCCCTTGCGGGTATTGTATTAGTCGCCCGCTCGGCATAGATGAAATTGGATTTATGCGTGTTAAGTCTTAATGGCAATAAAACTAAACGAGATCACAAATTTTACGCATAAAAAAACCGCTATACTATCGGGCGCGGACTTCCGCTTTTGGTTTCAGGCTTCGACACCTTGGCACACAATATAAAGTAAAAACCCCGTCTTGTAAACGGGGTTTGAGTTATTATTTCTTATCCAAATGAAGATATTCAGCTAGGGGTTTTAACTCACAACTGTGTGATAGGGTAGTTTATCTAATTGTTCGCGATTTAGTTGATAAAACGCTTCTGCCTTCTCAACCAATACCTCAATAAACTTATCAATATTTTTATGTGCATCGGGTGTCACTATATCAAGTATCTGAAAATAATCATCATACATATAATGTTTCACATAAATCAGAAAATTATCACAAGTCCGGTTAAACCCACGGCAATTTTGCCATGTACGCAATTCAAAATCGGTTTTAGACAATGCAATGTGTAGTTTACGTAATTGGCTATCGCGTGCGGCAGATGAATTATTCAAATCACCATAATGCCCAAGAAATTCAGGATAAACTTGTTGCCCTGACATTTCAAAAATTGCTAAACCTTGCGCAATTTTGTTAATATGTGGGAAATGAACTAAATCAGCATTAAGCGTGATTCGCATTGTAATATTCGCTTCTTAGTTTAGCCGCTTCAGAAATATCATCATATTCAGCTTGAGTTAAATTCAGATCAGCAAATTGTGCTACCTTTACCAAACCGCTACGTTCACGAATTTTGAAAATAGCTAAATCTAACTGTGCCACGGCATTAGAGTAAGCGCGATACTGTGTGCGATATTTAAAGAAGATCTCTTGCTCATATTTACTAATCAGTAAAGATGAATTGAAATCCAATAACTGGCGTAACATTAATAATGCATTAAATTTACTATCTTTAAGTTTAAATTTAACTGCTTTTAACGCACCTGTCATTTTTTCCACAGAATGCGAAAGTTTCACCAGTGCAACAAATACATCATCAGCTTTCGCATCACTTTTTACTAACTGGTGAACGCAACCTGCACCATCCTGAACAGCCTGCCATGGAGCATTTGCCGTTGCCGAACCTGAACCCAAAAGCCCGGTAAGCAATGTTGTTGCAACAGTTTTTTTCACAAAGTTTCTAAGTTTCTTCATTCTGCGTTATAGGAAAAGTAATCATATTTGCGGGAATAATAAGACAAAAACACATTTTAGGCAAACTATAAAAAAGTGCGGTCAAATCTTACCTATTTATAGCAGCATTGAACCTATTACGATGGACGCTGCCTTTTTTATCACATATCGCATTACGCAAATATTGTCCTGTTTCTTTCCACGCATTATCAAAATATTGATACTCGTTTGAATCGGTATCAATAGTTGAAGACGCAGAAACAACCGGGGCAATATTCAATACGGAACCAAACCCCAACAAGAAATTGCTAATGCAACGGGTATGTTTAGGCTTTTTCATATCAGTTCCCTTTAAAAGTAAAATCTATAACAACACAAAAAGCCCACTAACTAAAAGTTGAGTGAGCAGCTAAATCTGTGCGCTGTTAAAGAACGGTAATTTGATTAATTCAAACTGCATCGAATAATAGATGAAAAGATTTCTTTTGGCAATAGTGAAAAATATTAATGTGACAAAATGCGGTCAAAATCGACCGCACTTTCCGGCTGACATTAACGCCGGTATAGGTGAACTCGCTGTGCTTCATCCGATGTAATAATACTTAATTTTCAACATAGAAAAAGCTCCTTGTAAAAAACCGATACCACGATTACGCAGGCGATACATTTTAGCCGGGGAAATTGCCAACGCGCGTGTAATATCCTTTTCGCCCAACTGCTGCACATATAGCGCCATCGTAACCTGATATGCCGCTAAATCTACCCGATGCAATGCCATTATTGCGCCCTCAATTTTTAAACATTCATCATCGCTCAAATGTTTTAACCATGCCTTACGCGGGGCTGACGGTAAAACAGGAATGCTTGGTGTTACGCTTGGATATTCTGTTCCAATTCTATCACGACCCCAGCAATTACCCCATTTTTCTAAAATTCGCTCAACGCTATAAATCATTTACCACCTCACTAATCGATACAAAAACCTTTCCACCCTTGACTACACATTTGCGTACAATTCGCAAATCATCAATAACACTATCGTCCACCAACACGCCCGCTTTCACTAACGCGTCTAATAATGATTTAAAAAGATTATCCAAATCACGCATTCTTCTATCCGGCATAAATGCTTCCACCACCACTGCAGCACGAATACCCGCTGGAAATCTTGCTGAGCGTCTAGTCATCCACGCAACCTGTGCAGCATAAGCACGTCCTTTCGCGCTAATTAATGTTTTCCCATTTACTCTGCGCCAATAGGTATTAACAGAAGGTGGAAATGGTAGTTCAAGTGTTATCGTTGTCATATAAATCTCACTTTAAAAAAGACCGCACTTTTGATTGTTAAACCATTAATCAATCACTAATGCACCAATCTTGATGGAGTATAAAAAGAACTTATGCCAAAGCTCTATTTGTGAACCATACTTTTCTTCAAATGCTTTTACGTTTTGATGTAATTCATTGTGATGAATTCGGCAAAGCGGAATACAATCCAAATCATCTGCTTTACTTCCCATCACACCATTACCATGACCAATTAAATGATGTGGATCATCTGCTTGTTTACCACAACACACACAAGGCTGAGTTTTTACCCAACGTAACCATTTTTCAGAACGGATATATTGCGGCTTTGGTCTTGCCATATATTGAAGTGGCGGGTCATCATCAGCTTTTAAATTTAAAATGGCTTTATCTAAACGGTCCATGTGATAAATAAGAGGATCTTCAAAGCGAGTAGAACTTTCTTTATTGTCTCGTTCGTAATTTTTAACACTAAAGACCTTTCTTAATAACGCATCACTTAATAAACGTTGAAGTCCATTCTTAAAACAATACAGTACTAAATCTGATTCTGTTAAAGGGCGAGCATGTTTTAAATCCACTTGGATTTTTGCAATGATTGCTTGCTCTATATTTTGTTCCACCACCAACGATGCTTTTTCTTCATCGTAGTTTCCCTTACGCATTTCCGTATCATGGTGCCAACAAGTTCTAATAAAACCGTCTAAGTGCGGAGTAATTGTTAATTCTTTATGACAGTATTCACCATCACTCAACTGACAATGCTTAATACTGGCCACAAAATTCATCAACGTTTTTTTTGTAAGTAATTTTGAACGCACTTCCTTATTTTTTAAGAAATCCACCACCAACGGTGGAAATTCTTCACTAATAGCTCCTTGCCAATTAACTACACCAGATTCCTTATGTTGTAACTCAGTAGGTTCTGGCATTAACACCATTCTCTTCGTCATCACCTGTGCAGCATTGCGCGGGATTCTAAACATCATTAAACCAAGGTCTGATTGTTTATATGGTGTCAACAACAATACTTGCATTAATGCCCCCGCAACGATCCTTTAATGCTTGCAATAATCTCTGCTTGGCGTGTTTTTGAAACTGGCATTGATGTAGCTTGCGATGGTAACTGTTTTGTTGGCTCCGGTAATACTTCACCATTTTTTAAACGATCAGCAATATTGCGTAAGGCCTGTTTGATTTCTTTGCGTAACTGCTCTACTGACCAAGTGTATCGACGACAACGACAATACAAATCAGTGATAAGCCAATATTCCACGGTAGAGTTAAATTTAAATTTATCCACATCAGCCATGCCGTAACGTTGGAAACTGGCTAAACGCTGTGCTAATTCTTCTTCTGACGGTAAATCCATCGGGATTTTGCACCATTCGATGAAATCAAACAGGTTTGGAAAATAATCATTTCTTGCTGCACGAACTCTTGCTAATCCACGCTCTAACATATCCACAGATAAAACATCATGATTCACTAGCTCTTCAATCCAAATAAATTTAGCTTCTTCCAATGCTTCGTCTGTTGGGTAGTTATAGCGCCAACGGTTGCAGTAAGCACACAAGCGATTAAATAACTGATTAACTAATTCTGAAACATGAGTATTTAAATCAACCCCTGAAACGCAATTTTCTTGTCTGATTGCCACGTTCATTTCAACATCCCCATTTTGCGTAGTTTTTCCGCTACTTGCGGATTACGAATTTGAATTTGTCTGCCCTTTGCCCAATCGGTGCTTTTGCTTGCCGGGTTTGGTGCACTGCCTTTCGGTTTTAACATCGTGCCATCAGCCATCACCCATGCACCGTCTCGCATTTCTGGTCTGCCCTTGTTATCCCAACGTTCTGAGCCAACAACATACTCACCGAAGTTTGTTGGACGGAAAATCGTACTTGGTCGGAGATATTCAACCATTTTCGGATCACGGCCCCATTTCGACACGAGATAATCCACCACACGTTTACACACACACAAATCAAATTCAGCCAATCGAGCGCCAATCGCTTGTTTTGTTTTGTCAGTGAGCTTGTAGCCTGTTGGTTTACGTTCGCCTTGTTCTTCAGCTAGATTTGCCAATGCCATGTTCAAATAATCCAACACAACTTGCTCAGCTGGGGGGACTATAGGGGGGTTATTTATATTTGTTTTATTATTTGTTTTTGTAGGGTGGCGTTTTTCGCCACTGGTAGCGGTGGCGTTTTCCGCCACTGGTGTCATGGCACTTTTCGCCACTGGTGGCACTTTTTGTAACCGGTGGCGTTTTTCGCCACTGGTAGCACTTTTCGCCACTGGTTTATTTTCAACGTTAGGAAGGTCTTTCACTAAATAGAATTCAGTCGTTCTTCCAGCTGTTTTAACAGTACGAATCAAACCAACTTCTTCAAGCTCTTTAAGGATTTCATAGATAGTCTTATCTCGGTTAATGCCAGTGAATTGTTTGAATTGTTCAATAGAAATAAAATCACTTTCTTTCTGCCAGCCAGTCGTTTTACGAGCCACCAACAAATAGGCCTTTACGGCGTTACCAGAAAGGGCAAACATCACTTCATCTACAAAAGCATTAGGGATCTGAAAAGAATTAGGGATAAATTTGCTCATAGCATTAACTCCGAAGCGTAACGTTGTGCGATCCATTGAATACCTTTCGATGTCACGCGAGTTTGTGTAAAGTTGTGACCGTGCTCTGCTGTACCAGTTTTTACAGTAAATAAACCACGGCTTTGTTTGTCTGAATATGGAATAAGATTGCCTGATTGACGATATAACGCTTTATCTCGCTCTAGTGCAGCTATCATCGCTTTCTCTGGCATATTTAAGATTTTTGCCGTTTCGCGTAATGATTTTGTTGTGCCAATATCAACGTAAAGATCTACAAAGTCCGCTTTAGGTTTCATTGCTTTATTCTCTAACGCTAAAGCTTGTTTCTCTTTCTCTGATGCCACCAACTGCTCTAAGGCTTGAAGATAATTCTGCGGTAAAAGTGCGGTCGGATTTTGTTGGTTTTCTAACTCTTGCCAACGGTCAATAACTGCCGCTGTGAATTCCGGTGAAAACTGAGCAACTAAAATATAAGTGTCGCGCTTATTCAAAAAATACTCATAGTAGATTTGACCATTCTGTGGGTGGGTGTACGGTTTCGGCTGATACCCCCCAATCACACCTTTTGAAATAAGTGTTTCAATGCTTTTACACACGTCACTATGTCTAGAATTAACCAGTTTTGTTATTTCTCGACTGCTCATTGTTAATGCACTTGCATTTTTATCATTAATCGGTAATAATTCATTCATCTTGTGAACTCCTTGTGAGTGTAATTAACCACGGTGGCCGCCGTGGTTTTTTATTGCCGTTTATTAAGTGAAATCACACACTCAATAGAATGTTGTGTTGCAGCTAAATGTTTATTTAATAACTTGCGGATCAAATCTTCTTCACAACTGGTAATCTCACCATCAGCAAGTGCTCTTTCTAATGCTTCAAACAACAATCCACGAGCTGATAACTCATGTAATTGAATATTTGCCATTTCTACTGCATCTAAATCATCTGCACAGGTATCTGGTACAAAACGTCCACCAGCGGCACGGCATAATTCTTCAATAAATTGTGTGCAACCATATTCAAGCTGAATAGCGATTAACTCTTCATTTTTGAACCGTTGGCCCTTTGTTTGATATAGACGATTATTTAATTCACTTTCAGTAAATCCTAAGAATCCAGCTACCGCACTTTTACCACCGGGTATCTGTTCAATCATCTCTATAATGGTTTGTTTCATTGCCATAATTTTTGCCTTATTTTTATGGTTTTCTTTTTGATTTTTAATGATAAATTAATCCCACAAATCGGGGCGTAATTCAGATTTTTTAACTTTGCCATTAGTAAGTTCTTCAATCTTTGCACAGCGTTCAGCCGGTACTTTTTCACGCCATTTTGATACTGCCCAAGGTGTGATATTGAAGTGCCGAGCCATGGCAGAAATACCGCCTACGATTTCATAAGCTTTTTCGATTGGTAGCATCTTAACCTCTTTTCTATTTTAAGTAGCATAATTCTACTACTAAAAATAGAATTGAATCAACTATTTTATTTACGTATTCTCTACCTTTAGTAGAAATAAGGGGGTTATATGTCAGATTTAGCAAGCCGAATTAATGAATTAATGGCTCAGCAAAATAAAAGAATAGGAGATCTTCAAAAAGCTCTAGGCGTAACCTATGAAATGGCCAGACGTTATACGCTAGGCACAGCCACACCAAGAGATGACAAAATTGAATCTATGGCTGAATACTTTGGAGTTAGTCCTGCTTATTTGAAATATGGCTCTACTGACTCAACTGAAACAAAAGTCACATCAAACATAAAAGAGCTCGGATCCTTTGACTTATGGGATAGAAACACGCCATTAAATAGTGATGAAGTGGCAGTGCCTTTTTATCAAGATGTTCGCCTTTCTGCGGGTAATGGGTTTGCAGATGACATCGCGGACTATAACAATTTTAAATTACGCTTTTCTAAAGCTACATTAAGAAAACAAGGTGTGCAGTTTGAAAATGCTGTGTGTGTAATTGCTGACGGTAACTCCATGGAACCTGTTATTCCGGATGGAACAACGGTGGGAATTGATTTAGGCAATAAAACCATTAGAGATGGGAAAATATACGCAATAAACCACGGTGGCTTACTGAGAATAAAACTACTCTACAATATGCCTAATGAACAGGTGAAAATCCGCAGCTATAACAGTGATGAACACCCTGACGAAATAGCAGAGTTACAAGACATTTCAGTGTTGGGAAAAGTGTTTTGGTATTCTGTTTTGCTATAGACATTAACTCTGGATATTGTTGATCTTTAACCTTAAACCAGCCTAAGGATGTAATTATGAGTATCATTTTAAACGAATATGAACGATATTTAATTGAGTGTGAATTTGCAATTAACCCCTATCCGGAAGATGCAGGAAATATTATCACTATGGACGATTTAGTTAGTCCATTTCAAAATATAAAAGCAACTGATGTTTACTTAAGAAATAACCAAACAACGTCTTTTAGCATTGTGGGAACGGAACTCATTGAAGACCGCTATTTAATTCTTTTGATCCAAAGCTCGAATGGTCGAGCATCTGATCCAGCATTTTCAAACTTAAAAACAGGAAAAAGCAGAACAGTCAAAAAGGAGCAAGGCGAGGGGGTCGCAGTGACAGCACATCTTTTAATTGACACCCAAGTTCAAGACAAATTATTTCCCAATAAATACCTTGCCATTCTAGAAGAAGTCCCAGGGTTAACAAGGGGCATGATTTCCGACATTCTGGCGCATTTTAGCAAAAATCTTAATTTTAGTTTTGTTCGCAAGGGGAGCAATGAAAGTATATCTTGTCGCCCATTATTTAAATTAGATTTTTACGCTTCTCAGAATTTTAAAGATTCATTTAAAAAGGGATATTTATGTGGCATTACTGCAACTCGTTCAAGTCGATATAAAGGGTTAGACGTGAATGGCGTTGAAATCTTTGAAGAAGAAAAAATGGTGGTTAAAACATCTAAAAAACTGGGTGGAAAAGCTCTTGATGTTATTGCTAAAGTGGCTGATATTGCGAAAGAGAAAGGCTATTCCCGATTAAAAATAACCCGTTCAGAAGATAGCCGCAAAACAACTTCAACTTATGACATTCCAGATTCTTTAGATAATTATGATGAAACAATCGCCGATATTTCACAGGCGACGTTCGCTAAAAAGCACAAAATCCCTCTTGGCAACTCAATTCAATCGTGTCAGAATGAAATCCATCAAGATTTAAAAAATGCAATGTTACGAATATTAAAAGTGGAACTTGTCTCATAAACAAGTAGCTAAAATGTCATTTATTTTAAGTAAACTGTGTACACCATTGCGCTATTTAAAGATTAAGCATAAAGAAAAAACATTTTTTGATCTTATTTTGCCTTTAATAGCGACAATTTGCTTTCTAGGAATAAATCATTTACTCCCTAGCCCGCTTCTCTTTACCGGAGAAAAAAGCATTATCAGTATTGTGAATGGTATATTACAAATGCTATCAGGTTTCTATATCGCCTCTCTTGCCGCAGTTGCAACATTTAGTCGCGCAGAAATTGATGAGGAAATGTTAAATGCGCCAAAATTGAATGGAGTACCTGTAACACGACGCCTTTTTCTCACACATCTTTTCGGGTATTTAGCAATCATAAGCATTCTACTGTACTTTGTAGGCGGCTTTGTTCAAATATCAGCAAACAACTTACATTTTTTAGAAAATTTTGAATATTACGGTTATTTATCTTGGATTCCTCAAGCGGTTTACATATTTGGTTTGTTTAATCTTATCTTTGTTACGCTTCTTGGGCTCTACTTTATGATAGATCGAATTCATCGCTAAGAATCTTTCACAAATTACCAACCGCCTACTGGCGTTTTTTTATTATGTTTCATTGACTAATTCCAGAAAGTCATTTTCTGATAGTATTCTTATATTATGGCCTTTAGAAATTAACTCTTGAGCCTTTATTTCCTTATTACTTAATTCCTTTCCGGCTAATCGGCTCTTGTCTTGAATTCCTTTGATAAGTAATGTTAC
>OGJJ01000479.1_pt1 | contig 36599 bp, 35 predicted proteins | sample 1572081 | NCBI WGS metagenome assembly OGJJ01 (sample SAMEA2582122, study PRJEB24529) | metagenome | biome: Human gut stool | place: China | collected 2011
TTCTGGGCACCAAACACTAACCCTAACATACTGGCAAGTAATACCACTGTGATACCAAACTGCGCAGGGAGCAGGCGCAGGCTGCGTTTCCATGTGATGCGAAGATATTGCATCCTGCACCTCCTTTCCTTTTGCTTATCGCCGGATATGCCTGTAAACAGGCAATTTGAGAATGATTTACATGGCATGAAATCGTTACCAGATGCTCTGCAGCTGCCCCAACAATTCTTCCACATCTGCCATCATATCGTCCAGATCTTTCTTCAATTCTTCCAGTTTCCAGACTTTTACAGTATCCAGATTCTCCTCCGGCTGTTCAATGATGCCATCCCAGGATGCCAGTTCCGATTCTCCGTCAATCTGCACCAGCTTTTCTCCGTCCTGTTCAATGACCACCTTATCCAGGGCGATATGAAAGCCTTTATTCTTTTCCTTCCACTCTACGTTGCCCTGGAAGGTATGCTGTTTTCCCGCTAACATCCCCTGTTTCCAGGTGACACTTCCCTGCAGGGCAATCTCCCGGCTGGCGTCCTCCTGCCGTTCCAGAACCAAAGTCATATTTGCCCGGTCGGATTCCTGTTTGCACTCCAGCGTCTGCAATTTGTCTCCCTGCAAGGTGAGAGTGGTGATTGCCCCCGGCAATAGCTCCTGGGGTACTTCCATGTTAATTCCGCGGATGGTATTATCCTTTGACAAATCCAGATAAATGGTCATGGGTTTCGCTTCATCCAACAGTGTCAAGCCCAATAAATCTGCGGTTTCTTCCACTGCTTTGGCAGAAACATCCAGTCTAAACCGTTCCGTTTCCTTCTCCCCGTTTGCCCCTCTGGTGTATTCCCCGGTATCTGTCACTGTCAGTTCCTTTGCCAGTTGTTTCAGTTCCTTTTTATGGGCTTTCAGCCAATCCTCCGTTACCAATTCTGCCGGTTCCGGAAAGGTCTGAAACAAAGTCAGTTCCGTGTCGATGGCAAAAGGTTCTTTAAAAAATTTCGGTGCCATGAGATACAGCATCTGTCCGTCCAGATAGGCATCCATGTTTCCCAGGGAAAAACGTAACACCTCCAGTTCCACATTAGCATCTGCCCGGTGCTGGTTTACGGAACGTTTGGCATCATAATTGAGGGCAAGGGTGATATTTAAATCTTTCATGCCACTGACTCGGATTTGTCCCTGATACTGGGTATCTCCGTTTACATAACTTTTTATCAGTTCCTGTGGGTCTAAGCCATATAAGAGAAAGGCAGAATCCTGGGAGGTTTCTTCCAGAAAGTTTTTGCCTGCCAGCAACAGGCGGATTTCCGGTTTCTTAAGAAGATTGACGGTACAAACTGTTCCCGCAATTACAAGAACCGCCAGAAAAATTCCAACTGCCGTCCATATTTTACGCTGTTTCGTCATTTTCATTCTGATACCATGCCTTTCCTGCACCGATTAAAACCGGGAAACCAGCGGCACGCCCCGTAATGTAGGATCAACCTCTGATACTTTTCCATTCTTTAACACCAGCAGCCGATCACACTGCCGTAACTCTTGCTCCTCATGGGTGGTGATAAGGATGGTGCCTCCCTGACGCTTGTAAGTGGCAAGATAGGCTGCGATTTCCTCTTTGGCGATTAAGTCCAGGGCTGCGCCCGGTTCGTCCAAAATGAGGATCTGGGGATGTCCTGCCAGGGCACAGGCAATGCTTACCCGTTTTTTCTGCCCGCCGGATAGTTTTTTCACCGTTTTGGCTGTAAGGGGTTTCAGACCCAGTTCTGCAAGAATTCCTCCCGCCAGTTCTTGATCCAATGTTTTCTTATCCATGTACCAGAGGCGAAGATTGTCCTGCACGCTCAGTTCTTCGAAGAGCGTATTTTCCTGGGGCACAAATCCCACGATTTTGCGAAATAGGGTGCGGTCACGGCAGGCATCCTTCCCGTCGTAAAGAATCTGCCCATCCTTTGGTTTCCGCATGCCTGCGAGAATATTCAGGAGGGTGGATTTGCCACAGCCGTTTTTGCCCACAATGCCTATGCACTGCCCTCTTTCTGCGGAAAAGGACAGTCCCTGTAACACCTGGTGTTTTCCGTATGCAAATTGTAGGTCTTTTACTTCGATGGATGGCATGATGGTTCTCCTGGTTGTTTCATGTAACTAACTATTCGGAACCCCATTCGCAAAACCACATCTTCGATGCTTTCCTTTTGCTCATGTGGTTTTCTCGCCATATAAACTTGCCTTTCTGTATGCATGCAAGCATGCACAGAAGTCAAGTTTGCATGGCTCCGAATAGTTAGTTACATTATACCCGTTTTTCTTCATAAAAGAAACTACAAAAGCCCCGGTCTGTATATACATACAGCCGGGGCCTGCGTTTCTTTATTTCAGATTCATTTCAAAAGTCCAAGATTAGTTCTGAACTTTTGCAGCCTTTGCAGCTTTGATTTTCTCGGTCAGCTGAGGAACGATCTTGTTTAGATCGCCAACTACGCCGTAGTCAGCTACATCGAAGATAGGAGCATCTTCATCTTTGTTGATAGCAATGATGATGTCGGACTCTTCCATACCAGCTACGTGCTGGATCGCACCGGAAATACCGATTGCAAAGTATACGTGAGGACGAACGGTCTTACCGGTCTGTCCTACCTGGAGATCCTTGGGTTTCCAGCCTGCATCTACAACTGCACGGGAGCAGGATACAGTACCACCTAATACTTCAGCTAAATCCTCAAGAAGTTTGAAGTTCTCAGCAGAACCAACTCCACGGCCACCAGATACCAGAATCTTGGCATCCATGATATCTTCTACATCAGATACAGCCTTCACGATCTCTTTGATGGTTACATATTTGTTATTGGGAGTGAATCCGGGATTGAACTCCTCAACAACAGCTTTTGCACCCTTAATGGGGTCAATTTTCTGCATAACACCGGGACGAACGGTTGCCATCTGAGGACGGTTGTCCGGGCAGGCAATGGTTGCGATGGTGTTACCACCGAATGCAGGACGGGTCATGAGCAGCTGATTGTGCTTCTGCTCTCTACCCGGCATGGGCTGCAGAGGGAAATCACCGATCTCCAGCTGTGTACAGTCTGCGGTTAAACCGGTTGCTACACGAGCGGAAACGGTAGGTCCTAAGTCACGTCCGATAGCGGTTGCACCAACCAGAACGATTTCCGGTTTGTATTTCTCAATAACAGATGCCAGTGCATGTGCATAAGGCTCTGTGCGGTACTCTTTTAATTCAGGATCATCTACAACGATAACCTTGTCTGCGCCGTACTCAGCAAGCTGATCTGCAAGGTTTTTGATACCGGAACCGATCAGAACTGCTACGACTTCCTGATTCAGATCGCCAGCCAGGTCTTTTGCTTTACCCAACAGCTCGAAAGCGATGGGGCTGATTTCATTATCTACCTGCTGTGCGAATACATATACGCCCTTATATTCTTCTAAATTCATCTTTGTCACCACCTTTTTAGATTACATGCTTTTCATCTAACTTGCCAACAATGTAGCTGACTGCATCTTCCGGAGACTCCGGAACAACCTTTTCACCGGCACCTTTACGAACTTTATCAGAAGCCTTTGCGATCTTGGTCGGAGAACCAGCCAGTCCCAAGTTAGAATCGTCAACATCTACCAGATTTGCACGACCCCAGGTTGTGATCTCTGCTGCACATGCATCAAAGATTCCACCGGGTGTCATGTAACGGGGATCGTTTAACTCAGCCAGAGCGGTGATCAGGCAGGGCATTTTAGCTTCTACCATGTGGTATCTGTCGTCATACTGACGTTTTACGATAACTTTGTCACCCTCTACCTTAATCTCCTGTGCATAGGAGATTACAGGGATTCCCAGATGCTCAGCGATCTGAGGACCAACCTGTGCGGTATCACCATCGATAGCCTGACGGCCGGTGATGATCAGGTCATAATCCAGATTACGGATAGCGCCTGCGATAGTTGTGGAGGTAGCCCAGGTATCTGCACCACCCAGTACACGATCCGTTACAAGAACGGCTTTGTCTGCGCCCATAGCCAGAGCCTCACGCAGTACATCGGCTGCCTTCGGCAGACCCATGGTCAGAACGGTAACCTCAGCACCGAACTCATCTTTTAAACGAAGTGCTGCCTCTAATCCGGCTTTATCATCCGGGTTCATGATAGCGAGCATTGCACCTCTGTCAAGTGTTCCGTCCGGATTGAACTTTACGCCGCCCTTTGTATCCGGAACCTGTTTAATACAAACGATAACTTTCACGTCTATTTACCTCCTACTTTAATAAGTTAGCAGAGATGACCATACGCTGAACTTCGGAAGTTCCTTCGTAAATCTCTGTAATCTTGGCATCACGCATCATACGCTCTACATCGTACTCTCTGATGTAACCGTAACCACCGTGTAACTGAACAGCCTTGGTGGTAACTTCCATAGCTACTTCTGCAGCATACAGTTTTGCCATAGCAGCTTCTACGGAGTAGGAAATCTTCGGGTTCTTTGCATATTCACCCTTCTTCATTGCAGCCTTGTAAACCATCATCTGAGCAGCCTGAACCTTGGTAGCCATATCAGCTAACTGGAACTGGGTGTTCTGGAACTGTGCGATGGAACGACCGAACTGTTTTCTCTCTTTTACATAGTTGATGGTGGTCTCTAAAGCACCCTCAGCGATACCCAGAGCCTGTGCAGCGATACCGATACGTCCGCCGTCCAGGGTGTGCATTGCGATGTTGAAACCTTTACCCTGCTGACCTAACAGGTTCTCCTTGGGGATACGGCAGTCGGTAAATACCAGCTCGTAAGTGGATGAACCACGGATACCCATCTTGTTCTCTTTGGTACCGAAGGTAAATCCGGGAGTACCTTTCTCTACGATAAATGCGGAGATCTCTTTGAGCATTCTGCCGCGCTTCTCAATCTTTCCGGTTACAGCGAAGATTACATATACATCAGCCTCTTTACCATTGGTAATGAAGCATTTGGAGCCGTTTAATACCCACTCATCACCGTCTAAAACAGCTTTGGTCTGCTGACCCTGAGCGTCAGTACCTGCACCGGGCTCAGTTAAACCGAAAGCACCCAGCTTCTCACCTTTTGCAAGGGGAACGAGGTATTTCTGCTTCTGTTCTTCTGTACCGAAGGTCATGATCGGGTCGCAGCACAGAGAGGTGTGTGCAGAAACGATAACGCCTGTGGTGCCACAAACTTTGGATAACTCCTCAACACACATAGCGTATGTCAGAGCGTCACAGCCCTGGCCGCCATACTGCTTGGGAACCGGAATACCCATAAATCCGAATTTTGCCATTTTGTCCACGGTAGCACGAGGGAATACTTCAGTCTCGTCCACTTCCTGGGCTAACGGTTTCACTTCTTTCTCGGCGAACTCTTTGAACAGAGTACGCGCCATTTCATGTTCTTTGCTCAGATTGAAATCCATGATTTTCTATCCTCCATATTTATTGCTTACTGTGCATCTACCGGTGTCTTGGTACGATCAGCATTGTATACATAGAATCCCTTGCCGCTCTTTACGCCCAGGTTTCCACCACGAACCATCTTGCGGATCAAAGGACATGCACGGTATTTGCTGTCACCAGTCTCTTTATACAGAACATCCATGATAGCCAGGCAGATATCCAGACCTACGAAATCACCTAACTCCAAAGGTCCCATAGGATGATTAGCACCAAGCTTCATAGCGGAATCGATACCGGCGATATCGGAAACACCTTCCATTTTAATGAAAGCAGCTTCGTTAATCATAGGAATCAGGATACGGTTTACTACGAAACCAGCAGCTTCGTTAACCTGTACAGGCTCTTTACCGATCTCAACGGAAATTTTCTTGATAGCATCTACGGTCTCAACAGGTGTATTTACACCAGCGATTACTTCTACTAATTTCATTCTGTCAGCAGGATTGAAGAAATGCATACCGATCATAGGACGGGTTAAGCCATTTCCGATCTCTGTGATGGAAAGAGAAGAAGTGTTGGAAGCGAAGATACACTCCGGTTTTGCAATCTTGTCCAACTCTGCAAAAGTGGTTTTCTTTACTTCCATGTTCTCGAATGCAGCTTCTACGATTAAATCGCAGTCAGCGCAAAGATCCTCTTTCAGACCGGGAGTGATGCTTGCCAGAATAGCGTCAACCTTCTCCTGCGTCATCTTTCCTTTTTCAACAAGTCTTGCATAACCTTTTGCAATCTTGTCTTTGCCGCCCTCTGCCCATTCCTGTTTGATGTCGCAGAGTGCTACTGTGTAGCCGTCTACCTGAGCAAATGCTTTTGCAATGCCCTGACCCATGGTTCCTGCACCAATAATACCAACCTTCATATTAAAGCCTCCTTGTTTTTTCCGGAGGAAAAATCCGAACCCCTTGGTGAGGAGAGGATTTGCCTCCTTGATTTTCCTCCACTTCCATTCAATTATTTATTCTGGAAAGGTTCTTTCACTTTCTCTTTGTTCTTGTCCAGGAAAAATGCCATGCCGTACTTCTGGTCTTCGGTCTCGAAACAGTCACCAAACAGTTTCTCCTCGATTACGATAGCATCATCCATAACAGCATCTAAACCTTCATTGATTGCTTTCTTGCAGTTGCGGACAGCGATAGGAGCGTTCTTTGCGATGCCTGCTGCCATCTTCTCTGCTGCGGGAAGTAATTCTTCCTGTGTGTATACTGCATTTACCAGACCGATGCGGTAAGCTTCGTCTGCCTTGATGTTACGTGCAGTATAAATCATCTGTTTCGCCATGCCGGCACCAACCAGACGAGCCAGTCTCTGTGTACCGCCGAATCCGGGAGTGATTCCCAGACCAACCTCAGGCTGACCAAATACTGCATTATCAGAACAGATGCGGATGTCACAGCTCATGGAAATCTCACATCCACCGCCCAGTGCAAAGCCGTTTACAGCTGCGATCACGGGAATAGGGAAGGTCTCCAGTTTGCGGAATACATCGTTACCCTTTTTACCGAAAGCTTCACCTTCTGCCTTGGTCAGTGTGCTCATCTCAGCGATATCAGCACCTGCTACGAAGGATTTCTGTCCGGCTCCGGTAAGGATCAGGCAGCGAACTTCATTTACATCCACAGCATCCAGCGTTGCATTTAACTCTTCTAATACCTGGGAGTTCAGAGCGTTTAATGCTTTCTCACGGCTGATGGTGATAATGGCATACTGCCCCTTTACTTCGTATTGAATAAATTCCATTCTATTTTCCTCACTTAGTCTTCAATCTTAACGATAGTAGAGCATCCCATACCACCGCCAATACACAGGGTAGCCAGACCGGTCTTAGCGCCTCTAGCCTGCATCTCATGGAGTAAGGTTACCAGGATACGGCATCCGGAAGCTCCTACGGGATGTCCAAGAGCGATTGCACCGCCGTTGGGGTTCAACTGTCTCTCTGCATCGATACCTAAGTCTTTACCTACTGCTACAGACTGTGCAGCAAATGCCTCGTTAGCCTCGATGATATCGAAGTCTTCAATCTTCATGCCGGTCTTAGCCATTACTTTCTTCGTAGAAGCAACAGGTCCGATACCCATAACCTCAGGACGAACACCAGCAAGAGCGCCAGCTACGAAAGTAGCCATCGGTTTTACGCCTAACTCTTTTGCTTTCTCTTCGCTCATAACAACGATTGCTGCAGCGCCGTCGTTGATACCGGAAGCGTTACCAGCGGTTACGAAACCGTCTTTATTGATGGGACGAAGTTTCTGTAAGCCTTCGATGGTAGAACCGTGACGAGGTCCCTCATCTACCTTGAACTCAACCATCTCTTTTTTCTTCTTAACCATAACGGGAACGATCTCTGCATCAAATGCACCGGAATTCTGTGCAGCTTCTGCTTTCTGCTGGCTCTTTAATGCAAACTCATCCAGTTCTTCGCGGGTCAGACCCCACTCACGGCAGATATTATCTGCGGTTGTGATCATATGATAATCATTGAAAGCATCCCACAGTGCATCCTTGATCATGGTATCTACCAGAGTACCATTGTTCATTCTGTATCCGAAACGAGCCTGAGGAACTGCGTAAGGAGCCATGGACATGTTCTCCATACCACCTGCTACTACGATATCAGCATCGCCGGCCATGATCATCTGTGCTGCCTGGTTTACGCAGTTTAAGCCGGATCCGCATACTACGTTCATAGTAACTGCGGGAACCTCGATGGGAAGACCTGCCTTGATAGATGCCTGACGAGCCACGTTCTGACCCTGTCCAGCCTGGATTACACATCCCATGTAAACCTGATCTACATCTTCAGGTTTTACACCTGCTCTGTTTAATGCTTCCTTGATTACAATTGCACCAAGTTCTGCAGCGGGAGTTGTGCTGAGACTACCACCCATTGTACCGATCGCGGTACGGCAAGCTCCGGCTAATACTACTTTCTTTGCCATAGATTTTTCCTCCATTTAATTGTAAATTCACTGTTTCACACGATTGTTATTTTTTTATCATGCGCTATTTTCATATTACCATAGTGCTATTCTTTTTGCAATGGTTTTGTGTAACTATTTGTCGGGTCGTGTATCGCTCACGGGCAATCTTTGAATGGAAATTACTGCTGTTTTTCGTATTCCGCCACTGCTGGATCCTTCATTTCATAAATCCGGTGCCACTCCTTTGTTTCCTCCTCCCGTTCCACTGCACTTCGATTCCCGGCAAGGAATTGGGCAAGCTGATAGCAGTCGATCCAGATCTCGTTGCCCTGTTCTCTCCTTTTTTCATCAAAAATCAGTTCCATGCCGAAATGAAGATGCACGGTTTTGATGTTGTTCACATTTTCCTTCGCGGAATAGCCGGTATGTCCCATATAGCCGATCACCTGCCCCGCTGTCACCACACTGCCTTCCTCCAATGTCTTACAATAAGGAAAATTCTGGCGCAGATGGGCATAATAATAGTAGCGTTTGCCGTCGAAGCTGCGAATTCCGATGCGCCAGCCTCCATACTGATTCCATCCCAAAGCTTCCACGGTACCAGATTCCGTCGCCACCACAGGGGTTCCGATGAGTCCCATCATATCATGTCCCAGGTGGGGTCTGGCATAGCCATAGCTTCTGGCACTTCCGAAATCATCATAGTCCTGATAATCAAAGCCTTTCGCTATGGGGGAAAAAGCCTTCAGTCCGTATTTCTTCTGCCATTCTTTCTGCCCGTCTGCGGTCTCTTCCTCTATTTCATACTCTCCTACGAAGCCATGCAGGACTGCATCATAAGCCTCCCGGTAATAGGAAAAATAGTTCAGATCCTTGGTGAATTCCTCCAGCGTAATATCTCCCTCCTGAAGCTGTGACGCAATCTGATCCATATCCTGTAATGCCTTTTGTGTAAAGGTTCCACCGCTCCGCGCTGCCGTCAGTGCCAGCAGATCAATCCAGTCAAGGTGTAAATCCTTGTCATAGGTTTCCACATCGTACCGGTATGCCTTTTTCAAGGCCTCACAGGACACCTGAAAATCCACCCACTTAATGGTCTGGCTGCCATTGTCGTCCAATTCCCAGAATACTTCCTGCTCTTGTGTTTGCTTCTGTTCCTGTCTGTGCTGCACCCATAGGGAATACAGCAGCAGAAAAAGAATCAGGATGCCCAGTAATCCTACCTTCCGGTATAACTTTTTATGTTTCATGCGTTGCCGTACCATTCCATGCTTTCGCCTTTATTTTATGCATGGATACCTGTCCAGTATCACACAGGAAAATAAAGAGTCGCTTGCGACTCTTTCGCGCCTGAGCGGTATGCGCAGCATATACTTCTTCTCCGCGAGGTGCGCATCCTTGCGGAGCATTTTGTTTGATAGGAATTTCCTATCAAACAAAAAACACCCCGCTTTTCGAAGCGGGGTGTATGATGACAACAACTATGATTTAGTTTTCCGGTTCGATGATACCGTAGGTGCCACCCTTTCTCTTGTAAACTACGTTTACTTCGTCGGTATCTGCGTTGCAGAATACGAAGAAGTTATGACCTAACAGTTCCATCTGGATACATGCATCTTCAGGATACATGGGTTTGATATCAAATTTCTTCGTACGAACAATCTTGATTTCTTCCTCTTCTTCCGGCTCTTCTTCCACAAAAGCCTTGCTGAAAGACATTGCATTCTGCTGCTTGTCCACGATCTTTGCCTTGTACTTCTTAAGCTGGCGCTCAATTACTTCCTCTACCAGATCAATGGAAACATACATGTCGGAGCTGCTCTGCTCAGAACGGATGATCTTGCCTTTAACGGGGATTGTCACCTCAATCTTTTGTACTCCTTTTTCTACGCTGAGCATTACGTGAACCTCTGTCTCAGGAGTAAAATATTTTTCGAGTTTGCCGATCTTATCCTGAACAGCACTCTTTAATCCCTCTGTAACATCGATGTTTTTTCCGTTGATAATATACTTCATAGGTCATCATCCTTTCTTTTTTATATTGTATGTGTATTTTAGCATATTTTTTCTTATTATTCAACAATTTAAAGAAATTTTGTTTTGTTTTACAAATACGGTAAAGTCAAGGGTTTTGGCTTGTTTCCTCGACAAAAGTTAAATTTTTATTACAAGTTCACAAAAATTTTAGAATTATTCCAAGATCAGAATTCTGTGGATAATGTGGATAACTCCGTGTATAAATAAAAAAAGCCTAAATTCGGCGATTTCTTATGTGGATAACTTTTCGTCGTTTTTAGTCTGTTTTTTCATTCTTTTGTTCAATTTGTCCAAGGAGCTTTTGTCAAGGCAAAAACTCTTATTTCTCTTATTTTGTTATTATCTCACAACAATTGCTAAAAAGGGATCCTTGCGGAGCAAAAAGCGCAGGTGACATGCACCTGCGCTTACATTCCCATTTTAAATTTAGAAAATACGTCTTACAGCCAGTGCCTGACGATATCCTGCGTTGGAAACAATGATACCGGTTTTGGCTGTGGATGCGTGAACGATCTGTCCGTTACCGATGTAGAGAGCTACGTGACCGGAATAGCAGATCAGATCACCGGGCTGTGCATTTGCCAGTCCGCCTTCTACTTCATAGCCGACTTTACGGTCTGCTGCGGAAGAATGAGGCAGGCCGATTCCAAAGTTGGAATATACGCTCATAACAAAACCGGAACAATCTGCACCATTGGTTAAGCTGGTTCCACCATATACATAAGGATTACCTACAAACTGCAATGCATAATTTGCAACTGCATTTCCGTACTCACTGCCACCGGAAACAGTCATTGCCGGTGCCTGGCTTGTGGAACTGGAAGAATTGCCGGAGGAAGATTTTTTCTTCGCCTGAGATGCAGCCGCTGCTGCCTCTGCTGCCTTTCGCTCCTCTTCCGCTTTCTTCAGGCGGGCTTCTTCTTCCGCCTTGGATTCTGCTTTTACAAATTCTGTGGAAAGGGTCACATAGTCTGTGGAGACATATCCGTCACCTTCCTCGATATTGATCTTAACCCATCCGTCCAGTTCTTCGGTTACAAGCAGTTCGTCCTCAATGGGAACGAGACCTAAAACGGTGGAATCGGTGCTGGGCTGTTCTCTTACCTTTAAGGTGGTGGTGGTTACGGTGGCAATACGGGTTCCGACTTTCTTCGCCAGTTCTACCGCAGCCTCACCGGTTACACAGTACTCACCTTTTACATACCCGGTTACAGAACCGGATTCAATCTTGTACCATCCGTTTTCTTCTTCAATGAAGACACCTACGGATTTATCATAGAGCTTACCTACGATGTTGCCGTCCTCACTGGGCAGATCTCTGACATTTACGTAATTATTTACCTGGGCAATGACCAATGACTTGAAGGTCTCTTCCTCGGCTTTCGCCTCTCTCTGCTGTTTCGTCATCGTCACAGTGGGAGCAGCTGCCAGTGCCTGGGCTTCCTCATCAATCATTGCAATGTCCATCGTTGCTGTAATCTGTTTCGTGGAAGAGGAGCTCTTGCTGTCCTTTCCGGAACTCATCGTCGTACTTTTATTATTGACCGTCAGCCCTACGCCTGCAGAAGGTAATACGGAAGAAAGTCCTGTTGCATTCGCAGTCATGGGAAAGCCGGTGATAACAACTGCTGCAGTAAGAGCCATAGCAGCAATCTTTATATTCTGATGTCTCATAATGCCTCCAAAATCAGGTTTGTATTTATTACAAATTTGTTACATCCGTGAATAAATATAGCATTATGCCTATTTCTTGTCAAGTAAATGCAAGAAATCCCAGGAAATGGCAATCACGCATTTTCCCAGGATTTCAGAGGGTTCTAGCAATTTATACAATTTATAGTTGTAATATTTGTGTAATATTTATCTATCGTGATTCAGGTATTCCTGTACGGAAATTGCCGCATTGGCTCCGTCTGCCACTGCCGTGATAATCTGACGCAGCTTCTTGGTTCTGGCATCTCCTGCTGCAAAGATTCCGGGTGTCTGTGTCACTCCATCCTCTCCTGCTATCAGATAGCCCTGTTCATCCATGGGAACCAGTCCTTCCACGAAAGCGGTATCCGGATGGATTCCCACGGCAATAAAAATACCGTCCACCGAAATTTTCTCAGTACTGTCCTGTTTCAGATGGCGCACGGTGATTTTTTCCACCCGGCTTTCCCCTTGGATTTCCGTTACCACACTGTCCCAGAGAATTTCCACATTGGGCAGTACGAAAAGCTGTTCCTGCAAGGACTTCGCCGCACGCAACGTATCCCGTCTGTGAATGAGAATGACCTTCTCCACGAAACGGGAAAGAAAAATCGCATCCTCTACTGCCACATCGCCGCCACCGGCAACTGCCACGGTTTTTCCTCGGAAAAAAGCCCCGTCACAGGTGGCACAATAGGAAACACCTCTTCCCGTCAGGCGTTCTTCTCCCGGAACGTTCAGCATGGCATGGGAGGCTCCCGGTGCCAGAATGACACTTTCTGCTTCCCATTCCTTCTTCGTCGTAATAATCTTAAAGCCTGCTTCGGTTTTCTCAATCGCCCGGACAATTCCCGTGGTAAACTCCGCTCCCAGACCTGCTGCATGCTCATGGAATTTCGTTCCCAGCTCCATGCCGCCGATTCCGGGAAGTCCCAGATAATTATCTACTTCGTAGGTGGTGAGTACCTGACCGCCACTCATGGCGTTTTTCTCCAGTACCAGTGCCGACAATCCTGCCCGTCTGGCATATACTGCGGCTGACAGTCCCGCCGGACCTGAACCGACGATAATGACATCAAACATATTTGGCTCCTTCTATTTTGACAGATCCGATGTGCAGTGCGGACATTTCACTGCCTCGATGTTAATCTCACTCTTACAATAAGGGCAGATCTTCGTGGTGGGTTTGGCAGGCTCTTCGTGTTTCTTTTTGCCAAACTCAGACAGCTTGTTCCTCGCTTTCACCTTTGTCATACCTTTGTATTTCTACAACGTATATTTCTCTCTTTATTTTATTCTACCGTTACAACCTTTGCAAGGTTTCTCGGTTTATCCACATCTAATCCTTTGTCCATGGACACATAATAAGCTAAAAGTTGTAATGCTACCGATGCCGGAAAGACCATGAAGACATCCGGCATATCCGGCAGGGTGAAAATTCCGGACCAGTCCTGTTCTCCCGCCTGTGCATAATAATCCTGTTTGATAAACAGGGTCACGGCAGCTCCTCTGGATTTCACCTCACGGATATTGGACATTTCCTTATCATGAAGTCTGCGCTGGGTCACTACCGCAATCACCGGTGTATTCTCCGTGATGAGCGCGATGGTTCCATGCTTTAATTCTCCCGATGCATAGGCTTCGGTATGAATGTAGGAGATTTCTTTCAACTTCAAAGAACCCTCCAGCAAAATGGAATAATCCAGTCCACGTCCGATCATGAACGCATCCTTGGCATTTAAAATCGTTCTGGCAAAGCGGTGAATATCCTGGCGTCTGGTCAGAACATCCTCCATCACCTCCGGAACACGTTTGATTTCTTCCATAAATGCCACGGTTTCTTCCCGGCTCATTGCTCCCCGCAGATATGCCATTCTGCCAACCAGCAGATAAAGCACCGCCAGCTGGGTGGTATAAGCCTTGGTGCTTGCCACCGCGATTTCCGGTCCGGCCATGGTGTAGAGTACATATTCGCTCTCTCTGGCAATGGAAGCGCCTCTTACATTGATAATGGACAGGCTTCTGGCTCCCTGCTTTCTGGCATATTTTAAAGCTTCCAGGGTATCAATGGTCTCCCCGGACTGTGAAATGGCAATCACCAATGTCTTTTCATCAATAACCGGATCCGCATACATAAACTCCGATGCATACTCCACATCCACATGCATCCGCAAAATGGACTGCATCAGAGACTGTGCCACCAAACCTGCATGCATGGCAGTACCACAGGCAACGACACAAACCCGTTCACACTCTGTCAGCAATGTATCCGGCACCTGATCCACCGAAAAATCCGGCAGACCATCCACAATTCTTCCCTCAATGGTACGTCGGATGGCATCCGGCTGTTCCATGATTTCCTTTTCCATATAAAAAGGATAACCACCTTTATCTGCCCGGCTCACATCCCAATCCACGGTCATGTACTCCGGCTGTGCCTCGTCTCCGGATAAATCATAAAGTTTCAATCCGTCCGCATTCATTTCCAATACATGAAATTCAGGCACCACAAAATAACGATCCGTAAACTGGCACAGTGCCGTTACATCCGAAGCCAGAATGCATCCGTCATCACACCGGGCTGCCACAATAGGACTTACATTGCGGACAGCATAAATGGTTCCCGGACGATCGGCAAACAGGATGACCAGTGCAAAGGTTCCCTTCAGTTTCAGTACCGTCTTGCGGATCGCCGCATAAGGGTCGCCCTGATAGTAATGATCCAGCATGGCCGCTGCTACTTCTGTGTCCGTCTGGGATTTTAAAAGTGATGACAGATGATAATGCTCCGTCAGTTCTTTATAGTTCTCAATGATTCCGTTATGGACAATGGTTACTTTTCCAAACTGATGAGGATGAGCATTTTCATCGCAGACTCCACCATGGGTTGCCCATCTGGTATGTCCGATTCCGCAGGTTTCTTCCCTTCCTTCCCCTTCACAGCGTTTTCTCAAATCCTTTACTCTTCCGGCACATTTGAGAACCTGTACATCCGGCGTATCGTGGGAGCTTAAGGCAATACCGGCACTGTCATAGCCACGGTATTCCAAAAGCTCCAACGCATCCAGAAGGACATCTTTCGCCTGCTTTTTCCCTGTATATCCAATAATTCCACACATATATGATTCCTCATCTTTCATTAATGTATTGTATTCTGCTTCGCAGATTGTATTCTATCCAACCGGTTATTCCGTATTTGTTTTGCAGTTGCCTGCATATTTGCCGGAATATCTCGCACCCGGTAATTACGAAAGGGCGTCCGCCGAATTTTCGATAACCCTTTTCCTCGTCACCCTGCCTGACGCAGGGACTGGCGCTAGATAAGAAAACATACGGTGTAGTTTCAAAGATATGACAATTCAGTTTTCAAGGTACGCAAAAAATCCAGCCGTGTCATACACGACTGGATTTATGTTAACGGAAAAAACAGCTTCTGTCAATGCTCTGCCATATAATTTTCAAACAGAGTATCGATTTCTCCGGCGTAATCGCTTAACGCTCCCATCCTGGATGCAGCATCCTTCCGGACTTCCTGCGCTTCACTCTGTCTCTGGACTTCTCCGCGTTCCAGATAGGTGTAGTACAGCAGGGTTGCCTGATAATAATCCGCCACGGCATAGCATTCTGCTATTTCCTCGGTCACTTTTACATTTTCCGTCCGGTTTTTATCACAATATCGAATCAGATCTGTATAGCGCCCGTCCTTGATTGCATAAACCAGACTGCTCTCATCAAATGTATACGAACTGTTATCCTCGAAAATCTCTCTGCCTGCCCGGAGCAGGAGAATCACGGTCAGTGCTGTCAACGCGATGGTAATACCACGGAATAATTTATCACTCATTTTTCTCATAACTCCTTTCCAGCAAAACAAGAATTTTCGTATTGGACATCTTGCGGATAGACTGACTGGAAAAGACCTCCTCGTCCACGCCTACATAGGTCTGTACCAATGCCTCTGCCTGAGAAATCAGCTTTTCACACCATTCGGTGTGGTGCTGATACATTTCATAATAGTAGTAGTCTTCCTGCACATAACGATACATGGTTTCCAGTTGGCCGGAAATATTTTCCAGACACTTGTCCGGGTAATAGTAATCATCATCGGTATCCCCATATTCCACCAGTCGGGAACACATGTCAAAAATTTCACTATAGCAGTTCGCCAGACGGGAAAATTGCTGATAATGTTCAAACTCACCCTCGCCTAAAGTATAAAAGGTCAGATCCCGGTCATTCATATAATTATAATAATGAATCCAGTCCTCTTCCTCCGCATAAATATCCAGCTGTGCCTGGTGCTCAGACAAATGCTTTTTCGCCTTCTGTGCCTTTAATTCCCTTTGAATATCCCACGCAAAAGCATTGACCAGCACGGCGCCCAGAACCAGCATGACCATCACTGCCAGCACCGAAATCCGGGCAGCTCTCCGGCTGATCTTTCCAGCCTTCTCATAGACCTCGCTCTTGGTATTCTGGTAATCCGTTTCATAGTGAAACATATCCTGTCTGTGCTTCACATAATGTTTATTGGGCTGATGGCAATAGGGACATACCTTATCGTCAATCGTCAGATTGGAACCGCAATAATCACATTTCACTGTTTTCTCTCCTTATCCTTTCAAATCAGTTTGCATGGGGCAGCCGGTCTTTTATGTCGTCAACATAATCATAAAGTCCTTCATACTTCAGATAACCGTCTCCGGTATCCGCTTCCTGAATCAGTTTCCGGATTTCCTCGTCGTCGATGCCGTAGACTTCCTTAATAAAATCCGCAGCTTCATCCCGCCACTTCTGAATAGCTACTTCATCCTGCTCATCCACAGCATCATTACGGTATTTTGCATTTCTGGAATAAATCAAATCCAATCCTTCGTAAAAAGGTGATTGATATTCAAAGAAATAAGGAAGCTCTCCCGCTGTCAGACGTTCCCTGAAATCCATGCATTCCCGATACTCATCATAGTAGGTCAACAGGCTATAATGGCTCCAGCTGCTCAGATTGTACTGGATCCCGGAATCCACATAGGAATTCTCCCGATAAAAGTCCAGAAGGGCATCGTAGTTTCCTTCCTCATACCACGCATCCAGTTGTGGATAATTTTCATTTTCCCAGAGAAGCTGTTCCCTGGCATCTGCGCTTCTGGTATGCTGGGTTACTTCATAAATGCGCATATAAATGTCCCAACGTTTGTTGTACAAAAGCAGAACCACTGCCACAATCGCAACCGCCACCAGGGTGAGTACCACGGTTTTTCCGGTAAATTTCAGATGCTTTTGGACTTCCTGGGTAATTTCCTCCTTAGGAATATCCCCTAAGTCCTCCAGGTTATCCCGCAGTGCATCCATGTCCTGCATGTACTTTTCTTCCGCTCCGGTTTCGTTGATGGCACCGCAGTAGGGACAGCGTTCCACCTGTTCGTCAATCAGAGCTCCACACTCTCTACATTTGATTTTCATAGTAAACCTTGCCTTTTACACGGTTTTCTCTGTGATTTCCGACATTAAGGGCGGTTGATATATACTACTCTTCCATCCTTGGCAAAGCCCTGCAGGGAATAGAGAAAAAACACTTCCTCATATCCTTCCTTTTCCACTAAATGCGCTAATCCATAGGAATAGTTCCGGTAATCCACCACACCAACCTGCTCGTAGTGTTCCAGTAAAAAAGGGACAAAACAATTGGCATAACTGTCCTTTACTACCAGGATTTTTCCCTGTCCGGAGCCTTCTATCACCGAATATCCGTTATTTCCGTCCAGAAATGCAGCATATTTGTCATACTCTCCCAGCTTTTTCTCATTCATGATACCCTGTGGGGGCTGGGCGTCAAATTCCGCATCACCGATCACTTTATAGATTACCATGTTATTGTCCATAGGGAAATAAGAAATTGTATCTGATTTTGTCAAAACGTACCGAGTTTTGGAATAATGGGTTCCATAAAAGTCCTCTACCCGCACCGCCAGGTTAAAATCCGGTTCTACTGCTTCAAGTCCGTGTGTCCTGCAAAAGTCCACATAAGCATAATAAGCTCCCTGTGTCGTCCAGTGGTGATCCGTGCGATAGTAGAGATATTCTTCCTTGTGGGCATCCAATGTATCCCGTACATCCAGAATCGTACTGTAAGGCTGCAGGTTTTCTTGTAATTCCTCATACAAAGCAGCTTCGGATGCCACAGGGGCATCCCAGGGAAGCTGTTCTGTCAGAATCGTTGCAGGCGAGGGAACCAACATCACCGACACCGGCACTTCTGCATTCCGGGCGAAGGCTGCCAGTGCCTCCACATTCATGATATACTGTGCCTGCCCCTGTTCCGTTTCAAACTGCTCCGTAAACATCTGGCTTTCTTTTCCCAGCAGGATACCATTTTCCTCAGTTTTCCGGAATACCAGTTCATCCATAAAACACTGGAAGGTAATCCATTTCTGGCGAAATGCTATATGGTCGTTTACATAAGTTTGAAGTTTCTCCTGATACTCTCCGGAAATCCAGTCGTCCCAGGAAAAAGAAGGAAATGTAGCTGCTTTACGGTTCTCTATGGTGAGCATGCTTTCCTTCGGAAAAGCCAAACTGGTAATGCCTAATGCCGCCAACAGCAGAACTATGCAACTCGTAGAAACCATCGTCCATTGTTTCTGTTTCAATCTTTTCCCTCCTAAAATCCTGCATATAAGGCAGCTCGTCCGGTACTTCCTACGATGTATGCCAGACTAATGATAAAGATGACTATAAGCCACAGTGTTTCTATTACTCTTCTCTTTTCGAGTTGCTGTCGGAAGTATTTAAATCCGCCACTGGCCACTGCCATGGAAAGAAGTAAGATCACGCCATAGCACCGCAGAAAATATCCTGCTGATACGCCGGAAGAACATCCGAATAATTTTCCCAGAAGTGGTAAAAGAGAAATCTGCGTGCCATCCGCTGCAAAGATTCCCCAGCCCACGACCGCGACCCATAAGGTATAAAGATGGGCAAACCATTTGTGTCTTTGCAGAAAACTTTCCAGCACATATTTTTCCAGAATAAGAAAAAGAAAATAGTAGAGTCCCCATACTATAAAATTGATGGTGGAGCCATGCCAGATTCCGGTTAACAGCCAAACCACCAGCATATTGAAAATCTGGCGTAGTGCTCCCTTGCGGTTTCCTCCTAAAGGTATGTAGACATAGTCCCGGAACCATTCCGACAAGGTGATATGCCATCGCCGCCAAAAGTCCGTCACACTGGCTGCCCGGTAAGGATACCGGAAATTGGCCTTGCAGTGGAAGCCCATCAGGGCAGACAAACCGTTACTCATCTCCGAGTAGCCGGAAAAATCCAGATAAAGCTGGAGCGAAAATGCCACAACACCCAGCCATACCAGTGCCGAGGATGCCTTGTAAAGGCCGATGCCCTCTGCTCCTGTTATCTGGTTCCAGAGAAGCCCCAAAGAGTCTGCCAGAATGACCTTTTTCGCCAGTCCATAAACAAACAGGCGGGTTCCCTCTGACAGCGCTGCCGGTTTCATAGAGCGGTTCCGGTCTTTTAGCTCTTCCCGGATGTCTGTGTAGCGGATAATGGGACCAACTATCATCTGCTGATACATCAGCACATAGGTGGAAAAATCGATGAAATTTTTCTCCGGCTGACATTTACCGGTATAGACATCGCACAGATAACTGAGCATCTTAAAGAGGTAATAACTGATACCCAGGGGCAGCACGTTAAAGAACGTAAGTTCTCCCCGCGTCAGACTATTCAGAAACTCCGACAGATAGGATCCATACTTAAATGCCGCCAACAAGAGAATATTAATCACCAGTGCAGTGACCAGAAGAATTTTTCCGGTGCGCTGTTTCCGGTCTGTCTGTCCCATCCACAGCGCAAACAGATAATTGACGAAGACCATTCCCACCGCCAGTGGCAGATATTTCATATTTCCAAAGGCATAAAAAATAAGACTCTCTAAAAGCAGAACCTTATTTTTTACCTTGCCCGGAACCAGCCAGTACAAAAGGATTGCCGGTGGTAAAAAGAACACTATAAACAATACACTGTTAAACAGCATCTTCCCTATTCTCCAAAAGCCTGACTGATTGCTGCCGTCACATCACTGTAATCGGTGTCCAGCCCCGCAATAACAAGAACCACATAATCATCATAAATCAGCACTTTAGCTTCCTTTGCTTTTTCAATTTTGTCTGCGAATTCCACATACAGGTCATTGGAGGTCAGGCTGTCCAGATAATCGGTAAGCGCCTGCTTTACCTCTCTGGTCTTTCCTTCTTTTGTTTTTGCCACAAAAATCAGAGCACAATCATTCTGGGAATTGGTGATGATTCCTTCATACTCTGCCAGATCTGCCGGATTTAATCCCATCTCATTCTCCACGGCAAAATCGTCAATCACTCTCTCGTCTGCCACAGGGTTGACTTCTTTCACCTGATTCACCACATCACTGATAACAATTTCCTTTACAGGTTCCCGGCTTCCACTCTCCTCTGCACCGCATCCTGCAGTAAATACCATTACTGCTGCCATCACTGCCGCCACTTTTTTCATCATTTTCATGTTCTTTTCCTCCTACTCTAATCTCCACAAATCAATTTTTATATCATGCCCGGAATATTGCACAAGCACATCCTCCCATGTTGCGATCGTTTCTTTATCTCCATACCATATGGTATGGATCCCATCCTCCACCGGATAGTTAAAATGAACAGCTCCATTTTCCTCTCTGGTGTAGTCCGAGCCACTTTCCACCAGCAGCTTTCCTGCATTGGCAGCGGTAAGAGAACGTACCGTTTTTTCCTGGGCATCCCATTCAAAGCCACCATTGGCAAGGGCAAACGCCACATTCATCCCATCAAAGCGTTCTACCACCTGTTGTAAGAACGCTGCATCCGCTTTTGGTCCCGGAGCGCTGTGGGTTCCATATAAATTGTAGCACATGACCACATACTGCGGGGCTGTGGGAAAGGAATAGTCTCTTACCGGCGCATAAGCTCCCAGCACCACCCGAAGAAGCAGTCCTTCTTCCTGTATCCTTCGGCTAAGTCTATCCACAAATTCCAGATACTCTTGCCACAGATTTTCCTGCTTGTCAATATTTTCGTAGTCCAGTTCCACCCCATCCAGCCCCCAGGCTTTCGTCTGGGCAATCATCTCTTCAATGACCCGGTTTCCAAGCTGTTCCTCTTTTAATACCCGTGCCAGAAATTCTGGAGATTTCTGAATTGCAGTTCCATCCTCCTGTATCACATCGTTGATAAAGGACAGATACCGTGTGGTCCGTTCTCCCTGCTCCGGAAATGCTTCATAAAGCTGTTCCAGCTGCTCCGGAATGTACAAATCTCCGTTTTCATCATAGATACATCCAAAAAGAATCAGTTCATCATATTCCGAAAGACTTTCCGCAGCTTTCTGAACCGCCCCCGTATCCCAGTAAACACACCAGGCCCCCCGGCTGATAACCTTTGCTTTTGCCGTTTCCTGTATCTGTTTCGTTTCTTCAGTTGTTTCTGTCTGTTCTGTTCCCTGCTCCGGTATCTGGAAATCTGTTTTCCCACAGCCTCCCAACAGTATCAGCAGCAACAGTAACAGAAATCCTGTTTTTCTTTTCTTCCTCATTGCCATTTCTATAAGTTTCGAATAAACCAATTAATAATCGCTGTCCAACGCTCAGCACACCAGGCTCCCACCTTCTCCAGACCATGGAGACGGTTATCATACAGAGTATCTGTTTTCGTCTGGGATAAATCCGTAATCACCAGATTTTCAAAACGTGCCTCATACACATCGTCCGTCAGATTGCGCTGTCGGTATTCCTCTTCCTCCAGATTTTTTGCTTCCAGCAATATTCTGCCGGGTTCCGTCACATCCACATGCAGATCTTCCACCGCCACCAGGTCATTGACTTTGACAGTCAATCCATTGTCCTGCAGCCGGATCGTCACATCCCAGTTGGCGGCTTTATTGGCTTCAATTACCGGAATATAGGGTTCTGCCCCTTCCTCTACTGTGGCTGCCTTCTGCTTTCTGATATCATTCCTCGCCATATCATACGCCAGGCTTTCCTCCAATGTTCTGGCGCTATCGCCACGTATTTCATATTCCTTTGCCAAAGCATCCCGTTTGTCTTCCTCCACAGACAGATATGTCACCTGCTGCAGTTCGTCGAGATTGACTTTTGCCAGTTCCTTGCCGGATTGGGAAACCAACAATTCCTTCTGTTTAAAAGTAATGCCAATGTTATCCTGGGAATCCGGTTGACTCCGTAAGTAAATGGTCTGCTCTCCGCAATAATTTCCAGTCAGCGTAGTGGATATCTCCACATCCCGGTAGAAATCACTGTCTCTTAGCGATAACAGTCCTGTCCCTTTCGGTAGAGAAGTCAGAAAAATTCTTTCCTTCTGGAATTCTGCTGCTCCCAATTCCGTATTCCACTTAGCACTGCGTTTTTTATCTCCGGTCACAAACTGGATTGTGTCTTTATCTTCCTCATCCAAATCATCCCGGATCCGCATGAGTAGATGATTGGTGGACCAATATGCCTGGGACTGGAGACGGGTCAGATCATAAATATCCGAATCCAAGGTATTTAATGCATATCCCTCTCGATTGATATTCATGGCAAACAGCCTGGTCATATTTTCCTCGTTGACTGCGCTGACACGTTTGTTATTCCCAAACATATCCGTATTGGAATGCATGAGAATGTACAATTGGGGCACATATCCCAATGCATCGGTGTAAGCCTTTTCCATCAGTTCATAATCATAACTGATTCGCTTATTCATGCCGTTATAACTTTCCACCGGCATATAATTTTCATCCCGGATATAATCCATAAGATAATGGTTATACTCTCTTCCAAGATACTGTTTTACCCCATTATATTCCAGGGAATCCATCTCTCCCAGGAATCGACTGTATCGGTCAAAGACATTGATGTAAGACAAACGATAGCCGTTAGTTCCGTTCTCCCAGTAGCTATTGTCTTCCAGACTCACCAGGTCACTCCCCTTTAACATTTTGGAATCCTTGCTGTTTAAATTACTGCCATAGCTGCACATAGATGCCTTGTAATTCAGTTTCTCCAGAATGGATTGGGAGTAAATCGCCGTGTCAGTACGTCCATCCTCAAAGACTAAGAATAGTGCCTTATCCGGCAGGGCTTTCCCCTTCTCATAGTAATCAATCACATCCTGTTGTGTGATCGTCACATATCCCAAATCATGAAGGGCTGTCAACTGCTCCTTTAAATCAGCGGTAGACACCAACGTGTCCGTTCCCGATCTATCGATGCCAAAATAGGAAATGCATAGAAATCCTTTATCCTCTCCCGACACGATGGAAGTATCAGATGCATCGTAAGGCTTGTAATGATTCATTACCAGAAAAGCTTTCAAAATGATGCCAAGCACCACCAACACTACCGCAGCCTCACAGATGGAGCGAATCAGTTTATGAACATCCGCTTTCGTTTCAATGAACGGCTTCCTGTTTGATTGTTTCCCTTGTTTCATTTTCCTGCTCCCCTTTTTTTCCTTCTCGTTTTTGTTTGCGCTTTTCCTTTCTTTCCTTCGCCTCCACATCATTGGTGGTCATACGCGTTCCCCAGGTAGATTTCCAGAATGTCACAATGGCAATAGGCATCTGCCACAGCAGCACTGCCTCATAGTACATACAAAACAGAAACCCAAAAATCCAGGTGGTGCTTTTCCGAAGTAACATCTGTGCGGCACTCATCATCATCGCCATCATAATCATTCCCACCATAAACGTAGTCGGAAATGCATAGGTGGTAATGGGTACATAAACCAGATTATAAAGAACCACAACCGGCGCTAAAATCGGTACAAACAGTCCCACATAGAAAAAAACTGCCGCAAAGGGTTGTTTTTTCCATATAAAGGTGCCTGCTGTGAAGGATTCCCGAAGCCAGGAGCGTTTCCAACGCATTTGCTGTTTCAAAAACACTTTGTTGTCATTGGGCACAATGGTGGAACATACTGCTGTATCCTGATAATAGGTTCGATGATTGCGTAACATGAGGTTGGTGAGCGACCTGTCATCTCCGAAAGTTGCCTTCTGTCCCAGAAATCTCTGGTTCAGCCAACTGTCCAGATTTTCCATAACCAATTCCTTTTTGTAACAGGACAAGGGACCTGACAGGCAGGTCACACAGTCAAAATAACTCTCTGCGGCTTTCATAATGCGAAAAGCGATATAATAACGCACCGATTGCAGTTTGGTCAGGGAGTTGGTATAAGTATTGGCAACATCCGTTCTTCCTGTCACCCCTCCCATTTTCGGGTCTTTGAAGGGCTGCACCAGATTTCGGACTGCGAAGGGGTCTAAGAAGCTGTCAGAATCTACAAAGACCACATATTCATGCTTTGCTGCTTTCAATCCTGCCGCCAATGCTTCACGTTTTCCCGCATTTCTCGGTTGTACAATATAAGAAATACGCTCTCCGGTATGGTATCGTTCGTCCTCGGAATTTTTCAGCCGTTCTACAATCTCTTTTATTTTCTCTACCGATCTATCCGTGGAACGGTCATCCACCACAATTACCTCAAGCTTTTCCGGAGGATAATTCTGATTGATACAGCTCTGGATGGTCTTTTGAATCCAGGTTTCTTCGTTAAAGCACGGAATAATCACCGAAACCCCCGGTGTGAAATCTGGGTCTACCTTTTTCGGACGGTAAAGGGCACCGAACAGGTAACGGCTCATCAAAAAGAATGCCGTAATAATGCTGTATAAATATAACCACTTATTAAATTTAAAATAAATAATACTCTCGGAACGCATCAGCAAAATAAACGCACTGATGAAAAACAGCATCAGTGCTGCCATGCTCAGCATGTAGATATCCTTCCGGTGTCTCGCATAGTCGGAAAGATCGGTGGCAAATTCCACACCAATCAACCATTTTCCATCAGGAAGTTCTTTTTCCCGTACCAGCTTGGCATAGATGTCCACATTCATTTCCATTCCTTCCGGCAGACTTCCCGGTTCTACATGAAATTTCAAGCGTACCTTCTGTGCACTGTGAATGCTCTCTATATCTTCCGCAGAAACAATCAGACCGACTCCACTTAAGGAAATGTCTTTTGTGGTTCCTGTCAGTTTCTTTTTCCCCCAGGTGCCATAGGCAAGAATGGTCACCTGATAAACATTCAAATAACGGATCCCTTTTTTCCGCTTTTTGCTGATTTGCTCGAAGCTTAACTCTGCCTCCGAGAATTTTCCTCTCCTGTCTGTTAATTTTCTCTCTCCGGTCAGTGCCGGAACATCCGGCATCAGCCGTCTGTCGCTTTGCTCTTGAAGCAGTACATCCTGCTTTTTCTCTTTCTTTTCCTTATTTACCCTATTTATAAATCCCATTTTCCTATTTAATCCTCAACAATGTGGCACAATAAATAATTGATCCATTCCCTGCAGCCTTCTTCATTCATGTGAATGCCATCTTCCTGGGCAATCGTATTGGGCAGGCATTTGTCATCATTTGCCAACGCCTGATACAAATCAATATAAGAACAGCCTTGTTCCTGTGCCAGCTTCGCTATTTCTACATTGATTTTCCTGATTCGTCCATTCGTCAGTGTAATTCGATTCACGGATACCTCATTCGTAACCGGAGGAATTCCTTCTATATAAATAAGTGCATCGGGAAACTGTTCTTTCAACATTGTAATCAGTTTCTCATAATATAAAAGAAAGGACGAATTGCTGCCGCTTGCCAAGGCATTGGTGCCAAGAAGTATGTAAATCTTATTAGGGGTTTGTTTACAGATCTCATCCCAGATGGCGACCTCCTCATCCTCCGAGATTTGCACTTTTGTATTGTTGACAAACTGCATAGGCGTAATGGATTTGTAAGCACAAAAGGCTATATCATCCTTCACCACCGGATAGTAGGATAAAGCGAGAGTCAGTGAATCACCGATAAACAGCGCATCGTCAAAATAATCGTTGTCTGCTTTAGGGGATACCGGCACTTCATAATCTGCTGCATCTTCTCTGTCCTCAAACATTTTCGTGATTTGTATATCCGGTTCTGTATCAAGTCTTTGGATCGGTACAATTGCGGTTTCTGTGGTATCCAATGCTTCGAGCAGGAATTCCACAGTTTCGTCAATCCCTCGTTTTTTCGTAGATGTCTCTCCTGTGTCCACAGAAGGTTTTTTATCCTCTGCCGGGTCTTCATCCACCTCATAGGGTTCAAATTCTATCTCATCCAGAGTGCCCTCCATCTTTATACAGATAATGGAACCGCCCTCTATTTTTTCCACAAATCCCAGTGCCTCACTGAAATTCTTAAAGCTGGAATCATTAATAAATTTCGTAGCTGATAAGTACTCTTTCAATCCTGCACATGCAGCAAGATGGAGAATCCTGTCATCCACTACCGTAGCATTCCCCAGAACATACTGAGGCGTGTCTCCCGTAATTCTTTTGAATACTGACTGTGTCCTTGCCAGAGAGGTAAGAATGGTTTCATCTTCTGACTCTTCCCAATGAGTTTCACCATTCATGCCGTAATTTCCCAAAGTGTTGCCTCTGTTCATAATCTCCGCCACAGTATCCGGATCTTCTGCTGCTGCCATTCCATCGCACACAAAGGTTGCCTTTGCATTGTAACTATCCAATAGATCCAACACCTTGGTCATTTCCGTGGGAGTCGTCATTCCACAGAAAACCAACGCCACTTTATGCTGCGATGCCTGATAACCAGTCACAATTTCGGCCTTTTCCTCATTTTCCTCATCCGCATAATTGGAAAAGGCTGTCTCCAACTCCTCTGCATCGTCATACACGATTCTATCCTGGGAATTCACCGATATATCAGGGTATTCCCGTCGGATTTTTGCTGAAAAGCAGGCGACTACCAGGATAAGGGCAGACACCAGCAAGCCTAGCAGCAGAATGATAACACGTTTCCAATTCTTATTCTTTTTCATTTTCTTTCCCCTTTGTCTCCTCCTTCTTATTTATGTCCCTATGCTTTTTATTATACGAAGAAACCCAGTGGAAAGAACATCATTCGGTCTTGCCTTTTCTTGCATGTTTTTGGCTTTTATTTTATTAAATCGTTTTTATTTTCTAGGATTTTCTTACTAAATAAAAATAGCGATACCGGACATCCTCTTAGGGACTCCAATATCGCTATTGTTTACTTCTTTATTTATTCTTTGGAAAATTCCAGAATTTTCTTTGCATTGGCAATTCTTTCCTGAGTGGGAGGCTCTACCCCTTCCAGCTTGTAAGGAATTCCCAGTTCTTTCCACTTATATTCTCCTAAAGTGTGATAGGGAAGGACTTCTACCTTTTTCACAGTATTCAATGTATCAATAAAAGCTCTTGTCTGTTTCAGATATTCGTCCTTGTCCGTAATTCCCGGTACTAACACGTGGCGGATCCACATAGGAATGCCCTGCTCAGAAAGATATCTGGCACAGTCCAGGATATTTTTATTGGTATGACCGGTCAGCTTTTTATGTTCTTCATCATCAATGTGTTTGATATCCAGCATTACCAGATCCGTGTATTTCAATAACTCATTGAATTTTGAGAAAAAAGGCTCCTCTCTGGTAAAGGGCTGTGCCGAAGTATCCAGGTTGGTATTAATTCCTCTCTCATGTGCCTTTTTGAAAAGGTCAATGAGAAAATCAATCTGCAATAATGCTTCTCCGCCACTGACGGTAATTCCGCCCTTTTTCCCCCAATAACTACGGAAACGCTCTGCTTTATCCAAAAGTTCATCGGCTGTCTGCAGATTGTCTGTATCCGGATTCCAGGTATCTACATTGTGGCAATACTGACACCGCATATTACATCCCTTAAGGAAAATCAGATAACGAACACCAGGTCCGTCTACCGCGCCAAAAGATTCCAATGAGTGAATTCTGCCTTTGATCATAGTAATAATCTCCATTCTCTGCCCGATTGGCAGGATAAATAACTCATGCTTTCTAGTATTTCCTAAAAAATGTAAGTTAAACACAGGTTGCAAAAAGGGTCGGACATTACTGCCCGACCCTTCCTTCATCAATTACCTAAAATCTGTTAAGATTACAGTGCCTTGTGGCAGGTTCTTGCGATAACATCATCCTGCTGCTCTTTGGTCAGGCTGATGAATTTAACAGCGTAACCAGATACACGGATGGTGAAGTTAGCATACTCAGGTTTCTCAGGATGAGCCTGTGCATCTAACAGTTTCTCGGTACCGAATACGTTAACATTGAGGTGATGAGCACCACGATCAAAGTAACCATCCAGAACATGAACCAGAGTATTCTTCTGCTCGTCAAGGTCATGACCTAAAGCGCTGGGAGCCATGGTCTGGGTATTGGAAATACCATCCAGAGCATACTCATAAGGCAGCTTAGCTACAGAGTTCAGGGAAGCAAGCAGTCCGCTCTGCTCTGCACCGTAGGACGGTGAAGCACCAGGAGCGAAAGGTTTGTAAGCTTCTCTTCCATCAGGAAGAGCACCAGTAGCTTTACCATATACTACGTTAGAAGTAATGGTCAGTACAGAAGTAGTAGGCTCAGAATTTCTGTAAGTCTTATTCTTCTTGATCTTCTCCATGAAGGTCTTCAGAAGCCATACAGCAAGCTCATCTGCTCTGGGATCATCATTACCGTATTTAGGGAACTCGCCTTCGGTCTTGAAGTCGATAGCGCAGCCCTGCTCATCACGGATAACTTTAACTTTTGCATATTTGATAGCGGACAGAGAGTCTGCTACGTGAGACAGACCAGCAATACCAGTTGCGAAAGTTCTTCTTACATCGGTATCAATCAGAGCCATCTCAGCTGCTTCATAGTAATATTTATCATGCATATAATGAATCAGGTTCAGGATGTTTACATACAGAGATGCACACCAGTCAAGCATGATATCGTATTTATGCATAACTTCGTCGAAGTCAAGGTACTCGGAAGTAATAGGCGCGATTTCAGGACCGCACTGCATGTGTTTGCCGCTCTTGTCCAGATGTTTCTCATCTTTACCACCGTTGATAGCGTACAGTAAGCATTTAGCCAGGTTTGCACGAGCACCGAAGAACTGGATCTCTTTACCAGTCTGAGTAGCGGATACGCAGCAGCAGATGCTGTAGTCATCGCCCCAGATCGGTTTCATAACATCATCGTTCTCATACTGGATGGAAGATGTGTTAACAGAAATCTTAGCAGCATATTTCTTGAAGTTCTCAGGAAGAGCGCTGGAGTACAGAACGGTTAAGTTCGGCTCAGGGCTGGGTCCCATGTTCTCAAGAGTATGCAGGAAACGGTAATCGTTCTTGGTAACCATATGACGTCCGTCCATTCCGATACCGGCTACTTCCAGAGTAGCCCATACAGGGTCACCGGAGAATAACTGGTTGTAAGAAGGAATACGAGCGAATTTAACCATACGGAATTTCATGGTCATGTGGTCGATTAACTCCTGAGCTTCTTTCTCAGTCAGAGTTCCCTCTTTTAAGTCTCTCTCGATATAGATATCAAGGAAAGTAGAGATACGGCCTACGGACATTGCAGCACCGTTCTGGGTCTTGATCGCTGCCAGATATCCAAAGTATAACCACTGAACTGCCTCTTTCGCGTTGGTAGCAGGACCGGAAATATCATAGCCGTAAATCTTAGCCATTTCTTTCATTCCCTGTAAAGCTTTGATCTGATCAGCGATCTCTTCTCTCAGACGGATTACATCCTCGTCCATCACACCTACGCCGCAGTTTTTCTTATCTTCTTTTTTCTTCTCAATTAAGAAATCAATACCGTACAGAGCAACTCTTCTGTAGTCACCTACGATACGTCCACGACCATAGGTATCAGGAAGACCTGTTACGATATGTGTATGACGAGCAACTTTCATCTCGTCAGTATAAGCATCAAATACTGCCTGGTTGTGTGTCTTGTGATAGTCAGTGAAGATTTTGTGGAACTTAGGGTTAACTTCGTAACCATAAGTGCTTGCAGCTTCCTCTGCCATCTTGATACCGCCGTAAGGCATAAATGCTCTCTTTAAAGGCTTATCAGTCTGCAGACCAACGATCTGCTCCAGATCCTTCATAGACTCATCAATATATCCAGGACCATAAGCGGTCAGACCGGAAACAACCTCAGTCTCGCACTCTAAAACGCCATCGTGCTCACGCTCTTCTTTCTGTAACTCCTGCAGTCTGCCCCAAAGTTTATCGGTAGCTTCTGTAGGTCCCTCCAAAAAGTCCTCATTGCCATCATACTGAGTATAGTTTCTCTGAATGAAGTTACGAACATTGACATCTACATCCCAATGACCGTCCTTGACAAAGCCTCTCCATGCTTCTGCCATGAAAATTTACCTCCTTTTAGTAAAAATAATAATTAATGTTATCAACAGGAGCTTGAAGACCAATCTCCCGTTGTTGTTTACGATAAAATTTTACTACCTTTCCAGGTATAGTGTCAACAGTTTTGCACAATGCACGAAGTTTTGTACATTCTTGGTTATTACATTTTATCCGTGCCTTGTTTCAATTTCAATCCGCAGTAGACATACTTTTTTCTACTGCACATTTTAGCGTTTCCACAATCCATGAAGATTGCAATACGCATATACTTCTTCTACCTGCTCACCTTCGCAAATTGAGAAGTCCACAGCCGGTTTCTGACCAGGAACAAGATTTTTCCTATAGATTCCCTGGTTTGTTTTTAATGTAATCCATTCAATGTAATGTTCTTCCAGCATCGGATGGTTTACCTCGCCCACTACGACATGAACCAAGTTCTGCTCTACTGTATAAACTGGTACATGTTTTTCTACAGCAGCATCGGTTACCCCGGCTTTCAGTTCCGGCATCGGTTCTCCGCAGCAGATAATAGGAACCTTTTGATCCACAATCTTCTCTACAATGTTTCCACAATGCTTACATACATAATACTTTACTTCCATGATTTTCCTCCTTTGACTGTTATATATTTTCACATTCTTCTTTCTGACAGGTAAGACATATTCCCTTAAAGAAAATATCGTGACTTATATACTTCATACCATGGGTATCTTTTATCTTCTTTTCCAGGTCTGGTATGGTTTCCATATCCACATCAAATATTTCTCCACATTTTATACATTCCACATGATAATGATTCTTCAATGTAAAATCGAAACGGTCAGAACTATCCGGGACTTCCACTTTTCTCACTTTCCCTTCTTCTGCAAGAATTCCTAGATTCCTGTAAACAGTTCCTCTTCCAATGGATGGATATTTTTCTTTTATAAATGCATATACCTGATCTGCCGTAACATGTCCGTGCATCTCGTTTACTGCATTTAGTACCATATCTTTTTGTATTGTATTTCTAATTTTTCTCGCCTCTTTATTAGGATTAAATCTTAACTAGGATTATATTTCGTTTTCTTTGATTTGTCAATAGAATATGAGAATCTTTTCAGAATATTACTATATCAGCCCATTTGGGTATAAGAAAACCCCGGAAAACCCACGAAATCGGGGAATTTTTGGTGTAGTTTAACGCAGCCCGAATGCTGCATTCACAACGCTGCGCAATTCCTCAAGTTTATTATATTTGACTTTCGCATAGATATCCATAGTCGTTTTGCTGTTCTCATGGCCTGCCAGATACTGCACCGTCTTAGGATCAACACCTTTGTAAATCAGATTGGTGATGTAGGTGTGCCGCAGCATGTGTGGGGTCACCTTGAAGTCCATCGTTTGATCACTTTGCTCTCTTCTGCCGAATTAATCTTCCACCCGGTCATATAATTCTTCGCGTGTCAGCCCATAAATCGCCACTCTCTTTCCGTCTGCATCTGTAATCCGGGTACGGTAATACTGTACCCCTTTCATCATCACTGTTCCGTATTCCGGAAGTTCAGCAGGACGCTTTTTCCCTTTAGCCATGTGTTCTCCTCCTATCTATCTTCATACATTGCGTGTTGTCACTTTTATTATCAAGGCGTACAGCACTTCCTTCAAGGATGTCGAATGTATGTAAAAAGGGCAGGGATTTTTGACCATCCCTGCCCCAAGTTTTTTCTGATTTACTCTTAATCCCACGATGCAAAAGCATCTTCCAGCACTCCTGCGAGCTGCTCTGGGCGATTGTATTTCACCTTGGCGTAAATATCCATGGTGATCTTGCTGCTTTCATGACCGGCAAGATACTGAACTGTCTTCGGATCAACCGAAGCATGAATCAGATTCGTAATGTAGGTGTGCCGCAGCTGATGCGGAGTCACCTCAAAGTCCAGACTGTAAACCACATTTCCATTGTGTGCCGCCTTTTGCCCCAGAACCGGCTTCACCGTATGCTTTACCCTCTTGCCATCTTCATAGCGATAATAGCAGCGTTCCTTGGTGGTACGGGTTACGATATACTGCCATAATCTCTTGAATTGCGTATAGGACAACGGGTCTCCATCCCGGTTTGCAACCACATAATCCGATGTCGATGTCTTCTTCGCCTCTTTCAGACATTCCAGAAGATTGTCCGGCAGAGGGACATTCCGATGCGCTGCCTTTGTTTTCAGCTCTGTCAGAATCACCGGACGATTATGCTCCGTATGCCAGGCTCTCCGAACGGTAAGGTACGGAGCCTCGCAATCAAGATACACCGAATCCCATTGAAGTCCGAGGATTTCTTCTCTCCGCAATCCTGCGTACAGCCCCAGCATTACAAACACATACGGCGGCAAGCCGTAAATGGCATCCAACAGCTTATCCACCTGCTCATCCGTAAGCGGGAGGCGTTCCTTCTGGGGAATTCCTCCCACATTCTTCTTCAGATAGATGGTCGGATTCTCATCAATGATCTTGCTCTCCATTGCTGCCGTGAAAATACACTTATATAGAACATTCACGGATTTGTACACGGATGCCGACTTTTTCGATGCCGCCAGCAGTGCCAGGCGAATGTCATCTGCTGTTACATCTCCCATATGCATATCGCCCAAGGGCTTGATGATGTAGTTCTTCACTTTCGATGTATAGTCAATCAGCGTTGTCATCCTGATCTGTGCCGACTGCATCAGCAGCCATTTCTCGCAATACTCCTCCACTGTAGGTGTACTGCGGCGATACGTCTTGTTCTCAATCTGCTGGATCGCTTCCTGTTCCTTCTGGTACAGTTCCTCTCTCGTTCTTGCATATAAGGAAACCCGCCGCCCCTGCTGATCTGTTACACGGGTTCGATAATACTGCGTTCCCTTCATACTCACCGTACCATAATCGGGAAGCATCATTCTTCTTGCCGCCATATCATTACCTCCAATTCTGTTGTTGCTTTCATTATTGCGGATTCATCGTCCATACTCAACGATGTCGATTTTCACCGCCGAAAGCTTCGAGGTTTGCGATATGTCGCAGCACGTTCCATCGGTTTTGCACGGTGTGTACATTTTGCAATGTACTCCTGAATCCCCACTTCCGTGAAATAAACGCAGCCGTTTTCCACATACTGAACATAGGAGATCAAACCGTCTGTTCTTGCAGCATCCAGTGTTTTTACGCTGATTCCCAGTATACTGGCTGCTTCCTTCCTTGTAATCAGTTTATCCATCGCCTTCTTCGCCATCCTTTCGGCATTTGCCCTGTCTTTTTTTCTCTGCCTGTTCCGGAATGTAATAACCAAGCTGAATCCTTACAGCTTCATCAATCCCACGCATCTGCCCCTTACTTACCCGCCCAAGATAGCGAATCACGCATACCTTGTCACAGGTGTCGAGCTGTTCTGCCAATACCATAGACGGTTTTGCCAGTCCCTTTGCTTTACGGAGAAAGAAATGCGTTAGCTGCTTTCGCTTCTTCTCAATTTTCGATGTCAGCGGAGCAATCGTGATCGTCGGCGCATAATAATTGCCGACATCATTCTGAAGAACCACAACAGGACGAACACCGCCCTGCTTTGATCCAACCGGAACACCGAGATTGGCGAGATATAAATCACCTCGCCGATAAACCCAGTTTTCTTTCATTTGCTGTTGTCTCCAATCTCCATACACTGATATGGATAAAGCCTGCTAGGTATCATGCTGATACAGCACCCAGCAGTGCTTTCTGAAAATATGGTTTCTCTGTACTTTTTCTTATCACCCCAGAGATGTAGGATTTCTCACAGGCGGCAGTGTGCTTCACTGCTCCATTGGAATTTAACCATCCCGCCTTCCTTATGGCCGGACCGCGAATTACGGAAGTATCATTGTCCCTGTCAGGCTTTAACACCGCCGCCGGTTGCAATCCGGCATTTGCTTCTGCGAAACCGCTATCGCCCCGATGGGCTTCATGGCGTGCAGTCGTAGGCTCGACCAAACAGGAATGTACCTGAAGAATGAGTATTCAGTTTTCAAGGGACATCCGGACTTTCGTCCTTACAAAGTAAGTTTAACAAGAATCCTCCGGTTTCGCGTTGGCCTCGTAGGCGCACTTTGGTTGTCCTTGTAGGACCACCTGCTGCTCGCTCTAACCTTTTTAGCGTTCTATTCAGCCTGATTGAGGCAAAAAAATACCCCGTTGGTTTCCCAACGAGGCATCAAAGACGATTCTATTCTGTTTTCTGTAAACTGGTACCCGTTTATCTCCTGGTGACCATTTGAGTCACGGCTAATGTATCAAAAAAGCAACGCTCATCTCAGCAAATCAGACAAGCTGTATTCTCCTTTGGGGATATTTGCTGTTCTGCGATACTCTTTTATGGCTTTCACCAAGAGCTGAGGATTACTGAAAGACTGCTTCACAAAATCATACGACTTCACATCATGCATCCGAAGATTTGTTTTACAAAATTCGCTTGGTTTTTTTCCAGAACGCTTAAACTGATCATATGCTCCTTCCGCATGAATAATCAGCATTTCAATTTCTGGAGCAGTAATGACATTTACCACGTCAATTTTCTGCTCATATGCTTTACTCAATCGAAATTCCTCTCTGCGAGAATCCAAAATCCGTATCACAGAAATCTGCTCATCGAATCCTTTCCGTAAGTATCGCTCCTCGAATCGTTTAGCACTTCTGCAACGGATAACACATTCTTCCAACATTTCTTCTCTTTTGAAAATCAGAAGATCATTATCAACCAGTATGTCGATAATAGCTTCTTCGGCAGATCCTTCACATATACACGCCTTATATTTTGCTAATTCCATTCTGCTGCCTCCTTAATTGATTGAAGCAGCCAGGCTTTTCTTCAAGCGCATATACGCTTCATATGCTGGCGTTGTTCCCTCAAGGAAGCCGCTCTGGTAAGCATCACTCTTTTTAATATCATTACGTTTCAATATATAGCTCAAATTTTCTGCTGTAATGCCATTACGGTTTCTTACAATACAAATTCCGTCATTTCGGTCATATTCATCCAGCAGTTCCGGATAATGCGTAGTGAAAATAAGCGTTCCGCCATTTTTGTTCAGTCGGCTGTCCATAAAGAAGCGCACTAAGGTCGTTACAATTTCCTTGTTGAAATGATTCTCTATTTCATCTACCAGAAGATAACCACCTGAATGAAGAACTTCCTTTACCATCGAGAATGTAATAATGCCCTTAATCGTACCAGAGGACAGATACTGCTCAAGGTCTGCCGCATTATTCAGGATAATCTCTTCTTCATCCTTAAACTTCAAGTGGATAAATGTTTTTCCCTCTGTCTGTTCAAAGCACAATTTCTCAATGGTTGGATCGAGAAATGCAATTACCTCCAATGGAATATCTTCGGTAAATGGAAGCACATTCACATTCGTATAGGAAAACAGGCTGAATATTTCCACTGTATCATTCGCTTTTTTATTATGTGCAATGATAAAGCTGACATCATCAGAAAGGTATGCTTCATCGCTATTGCGCTGCTCTACAGGCTTCATTCCTGTAAAATCTGTCAGATACTTTTTCGACTTAACGGTTGCAATTGGTTTTTCCCAAAGGCTCTCAGACAGAATCGAATACATATATTCCCCTGTTTTCGACTTCTTTGCTGCAATTACAGTTTCCAAGCAGCAGACGTAGCTGCGCTTATCATAAAAATATGTGCGGATTGTAGCATTCTTCGCTCCGCCAAGAATGCTTTTTGCCTCCACATGATTGATGGGCTCATTTTTCACAATATTTAAGGCCAAGCTAATGACCTTTAATACCGAGGTCTTGCCAGATGCGTTAATTCCAATGAAAGCACAGGCAGAGTGGAGATAGTAGTTATCCGTCAAACGGTAAAGACTATCTTTGTCCTCTTCGCAAACACGTTGCTGCGTATAAAAACAAATATCCAAGTCTTTTTTGAATAATGGGAGTCCTTGTGCGGTGATGCGGAGTATTTTCATAGGTAGTCCTCCTCTAAAAACAGTTTTTTCGTTTTTATTTTCTTGTAATCTTATTATACGCCGCAAATCAGAAAATATCAACGGATTTTCCGTTTTTATTTTCTAAATTGTTTTTGACACTACGAAGCATCCGTTCAACGCGGCGAAAGCCTTGTGATTGCCGACCTGTTCCACCGCATGAAA
>OGJJ01000487.1_pt1 | contig 36289 bp, 24 predicted proteins | sample 1572081 | NCBI WGS metagenome assembly OGJJ01 (sample SAMEA2582122, study PRJEB24529) | metagenome | biome: Human gut stool | place: China | collected 2011
TACGGTTTTCATTTCTTTCAAAATCACACGATCAACAAGTGCTTCCGGCACATCCTCCCGGCAGCCTTCATCGATAGCAGCTTTTTTGACTGCGGATACAAGAGAAGAAACTGCATCCTTTGTCGTTTTATCTTTTGCTTTCATGGCTGCGACCATATCTTTTCTTAATGCTTCCAGTGTCATTTCAAAATTCCTCCTCGTTCATTAAATTGTTATCATCATATCACTTTTCCGGCAAAAAACAAGTGTTCAGACGTTTATCTGTCCCCGTCCGCAGCTTCCTGTGCCTGCTGTTTTGCCAGCATTTTCAGGCGTTTTTTCTTTTCACGAAGCTCTTTAAAAAAATCCGAGAGCATGGTAGAACATTCTTCTTCCAAAACGCCCCGAGTGATCTTTACTTTATGGTTAAAGCCTTCCACCTCCAGAAGATTCAACACCGATCCTGCACATCCTGCCTTCGGATTCATACTGCCGATCACAACTTCATCGATTCTTGACTGTACCAGTGCACCGGCGCACATCTGACACGGCTCAAGTGTCACATACATGGTACATCCTTCCAGACGCCAGTCACCAAGTTTTTTGCTTGCTTTTCGTATTGCATTGAGCTCCGCATGAGACAAAGTATTTTTGTCTGTATTTCTGCGATTGTAACCTCTTGCAATAATTTTGCCGCCCGAAACGATCACGCACCCGATCGGTACTTCCTCCAGTGCGCGGGCCTTTTTGGCCTGCCGGATGGCTTCTTTCATATATTTTTCCTGTTCTGTCAACGGAACTTCCTCCAAATTGCAATTCTTTCTGACTATTATCCAGTATAGTAAATGCCGGTTGCAAAATCAATGAGGAAAAATTAGAATAGAGCTATAGATTTCAATAGACAGGAAGTATGAACATGCCTAAAATACACGGTTTAAATAAAACAACTTTACTTGATTATCCCGGTCGCGTTGCCGCAACCGTTTTTCTGGGGCACTGCAATTTCCGCTGTCCGTTCTGCCAGAACAGTTCTCTGGTGCTGCATCCTTCCGAGGAGCCGGAGATTTCTGAGGAAGAAGTTCTGCGTTTTCTCAAAAAGCGGACCGGGATTCTGGAAGGGGTCTGTATTTCCGGCGGGGAACCGACACTGAGTGCAGACCTTGAAGATTTTATTGTTAAAATCCGCGAGATGGGATATCCGGTCAAACTTGACACAAACGGAACGCAGCCAGAAGTTTTGAAAGATCTTGCAGAAAAAGATCTCATCCAGATGGCTGCTGTCGATATCAAAGCCTGTCCGGAGAATTACCCTTCCCTGACCGGGCTTCTGAAGCCCGATCTGGATGCGGTAAAAGAAACGGTTGATTTTTTGCTGCACGGGAAACTGGATTATGAATTCCGGACGACAGTTGTGCGCGAACTGCACAGCGAAGAAGATTTCCATAAGATCGGCGTATGGTTAAAGGGTGCCAAAGCTTATTATCTCCAGGCTTACAGAGACTCGGACGAGGTTCTGCAGCCTGGATTCAGCAGTTATTCTCTGGAAGAACTGGAACATTTCCGGGAAATTCTTCTGGAAAATATCTCAAGAGTTGAGATTCGGGGCATCGATTAGGCGATACCAGTAGCCTCCTTTGCCTTTTGGGATGCGGATGTTGGGACTTTCTTTGAAATAGGAAAAGCCGAACATATTCGCCATGAAGCGTTCCTGCTGGTCGTAACCGCCGGGGACGCCGAGGATCCATTGTCCGCAGGTGTTACGGCAGAGAAGAAGATGCCCGAAATTATAGTAGCCGTATTGTAAGAAGCGATTGTTACGCAGCATGCAGGCGCGGCGGCCCAGGAAGCAGAGTTCTTCCGGGGTGATCTTGCGGCAGTCGGTCAGCTCGCCATCGTTAAATGCGTCACATGGGGTACCGATAGGCTTCGATGTACGAGCCTGCCCGGGCATGTGTGGTGGACGCGGCGGCGGGGGTGGTACTGGGCGACCTGGACCCGGCATCGGCGGCGGTACCGGATGACCCGCCCCTGGCTGATGCGGTGGGCGCGGTGGCTTCGGTGGACGATTCGGTCCTCCCGGCACCGGACCATACGGTGGACGCGGATATTCTTCGATTTCCTGCCCTTCTATGGACTGAGTATGGATTTCCGGCCGCGAAGTGTCCATATCCTGCGACGATTTATCCTGAGATTTCATCGCCCCTTCACCTGCACTCTGTTCCGTTATGTTTCCATCCACTATATCTCTTTCATCCTCGCCAGCATTTTCTACATTATTGTGTAGACTTCCCATCAATTTCGCATCTTCCGTTTCCTGCTCCTGTCCTCCACGATCAGTCTTTCCTTCTTCCGTTCCAACACGCTTCAATTCCCCATCAGATTTCGGCTCCTTCCGTGCCTCCGGCATCACCCGGAAGTCCTCCGGCCGGATCGGCTGGTCATCCCATTCTGTGCCAAAGAATCCTCCACTTTCCAGGATCAGCACCATACCATTCATTTCCCCAAGCGGGATCTTCCCATGCCCGACAGCCATCGTCTCCGTTTCCAGCAGACATTCCATCTTTCCCTCTTCCGTCCGGCAGTTTCCGATCCTGCTGCCGTCAAGCAGTCCTTTTTTCCTCACAAACCCATAAACACTACATTCCGTTCCCGCAAGCAGTCCCGGACAGCGCAGATGGATCTCCATCCTGCACACTTTCCCCCAGGCTTCTACCCTGATGAATCCACAGTTACTCCCCTTTTTTCCTTTCAGATATTCATATACATACGCCACAAAGCGTCGATATTCCGCCAAAGTTATCCTCCTGATTTTTTACATCACTTATGTATATGAACCCCCATTTCAAAATAGACCTTACAGTTTCTCGCATCCACCCATGATCCATCGCTCGCGCCACTGCTCATATCCCGCGCGGACCCATTTCTCCAGAGATTCCTTCATATTCTCACGAAGCATCTCCTTATCTTTCCCATATCCGATGCAGCCCGGCAGCTCCGGATAAAAACCGACATAACCTCTGCATGGATCTTTTTTTGTTTCATAAGCATCCTCCCACAGATTTTCCGTCATCATTTCCAGCGTTATTTCTCCCAGTTCCACCATCTCATACAATCCGTCCAGAACTCTCTGATACAATCCATCTGCTTCATCTTCTGCTCTGTCTCTGTGCCGATCCAGTTCTCCGCTCAGTTCCCCCTTCTGGCTCCACACATCACAAATCTGCCGAAACTCTTTCTCCCAGATCCCATATTTTTTTCTCATCAGATTCAGATAATACACCGCATCCGCATAACAAAGTTTCCCGCTCTCGATCATTGCACATATCTGTGACAATTCATTTTCTATCCCCATATTTACTCCTTCTTTTCCTGCGGATCAGACGTGTTGTTTTTTATGTTATGTCTTTTCCGTTTCAGGACAAATGTTTCCCTATTACGAAACATTATAAAAGAATTCGTCTATATCATCAATGCATAAGAGCTTTCTTTATTGCGAAATTTATTTATGAGGAAGACGATATGCAGAAAATACGACCGGACCTGGACATCGGCGGGAATATTCAGCAGATGCGTTATCAGAACAAGCTCACACAGGATCAGGTGATCGCCCGTCTGAATCTCATGGGAATCCCGATCTCCAAAAGCACTTACGCAAAGCTGGAAACAAACCGTATGAACATCAAAGTCAGTGAACTGCTCGCACTCTCACAGATTTTGCACTGCGATGTCGGGGAATTTTTCAAAAATCTCATATGATCCGTTTTTTCACTTTCTCATAAGTTTTCTTTTCATGTAGTCCATTTCGTACTTTTTATTTTCCCACTCAGACCCACCATAGAATCCCCGGAAACACTACCGACAATTTCTCAATACACAAACAAAAAAACACCGCCAGTCATTTCTGACCAGCGGCATTTCTCATTCCATATCCATTTTTTACTTTCCGATAGAAAATAATCGTCAATACAGTTGCTGCGATCCACCCGAACGGCCACGCCATCCAGATTCCCGTACTTCCAAATCTGGGCGAAAGCATCAGTGCAAATCCGATTCGAAGAATCAGGTCCGGAATCGTCGCGATGACAAAGTAGATCATTGCCCCGGAACCACGGATGATCCCATCTGTCATAAGTTTCACCACGATCATGAAATACCACGGCGAGACGATCCGAAGAAACATCATACCCGCATGGATCGCCGCTGAGCTTTCTGCATTCAGGAAAAGTCCCATCATCTGCTGGCTGAGTCCGAAATAAAGGACTACAAACGGAAGTGCTGTCAGCTCCGAAAGTTTCAGCCCTGTCCGAAATCCCATCGGAATCCTCTCCTGTTTTCCTGCGCCAATGTTCTGTGCCGTATAACTCGAAAGGCAGGAACCAAGCGTCATAAAAATATTGATCGCAAATGTATTCAGTTTGATCGCCCCGGAATATCCTGCAACGACTGCTGACCCATATCTGTTTACGATATCCTGGACAAAAAGGTTACCCACGCTCAAAACACTCTGCTGCAGAATACTCGGCACCGCAATTGCAAGGATCTGTACAAAAAGTTTCCTGTCAAACAGCGGCACTCTTTCCGTTCCTGCAAACTTCTGCAGTCTCACCAGCAATGTAACAAGCGCCAGCACCGCCGAAATCCCCTGTGCAATAAATGTCGCCCATGCAACACCGGCTACGCCCCAGTGAAGTTTCGCCACAAACAGAAGATCCAGGACAATATTTCCTGCCGATGATCCAAGCAGAAACCACAGCGGCGTCCTGGAATCACCAAGTGCAGTAAAAATCCCCGTACAGACATTGTACAGCATCAGAAAGATCAGTCCAAACACATAAATCTTAAGATATAGCACACCGTCCTGCATGATATTCTGTGGCGTGTGGATCCATTCCATCATATTGCGGCAGAAAAAATATCCATACACTGTCAAAATCACAGCAAGACTCAGTGATGAGACAAAAGCCGTCGTGACAGCACGCTTCACGCCCTTGCGGTCACCCGCTCCAAACAGTCTTGATACGATCACAGATGCCCCAAGATTCATTCCCACAGCAAATGCCATAAAAATAACAGTGATCGGGTAAGACGCCCCAACCGCAGCCAGCGCATCCTCTCCTGCAAATCTTCCCGCGATCATACTGTCCGCAATATTGTATATCTGTTGAAAAGCCACACTGAACATCATCGGAAGCCAAAAACGCCATAACGTTTTATCCGGATGTTCCTTTGTCAGATCTGTAACCATTTTTTCCTCTTTTCTTCACAAAAGGGACGATCGCTCGTCCCTCATGATTTCTGTAAAATTATAACTGATGTGTACTTCCGTTCAAAGTATCCGTAATCTCCTTGATGCTGACAGGTTTCGGGATATATCCGTTCATTCCCGCATCGCGGCAGTTTTTGCGGTCGCTTGCAAAGGTATTGGCTGTCATCGCAAAGATCGGAATATTGTTGTCATCGCAAATTTCGACATAAAGATTTGAGAGAGAATTTCTTGTTTTTCTATGACAACGTAAAAAGGAACTCCTTAAAATAAGGAATTCCTTCATCGTTAGTCGAAGTGACAGGATTTGAACCTGCGACCTCTGCGTCCCGAACGCAGCGCTCTACCAAACTGAGCCACACTTCGTTATATCGTTGTTTAAATTTGTTATGTCGTTCAACGCAAGACATATTATATTATAGGGTATCGGAATTGTCAACAGGTTTTTTGAAAAAATTTAAAAAAATTTTCTGTTGGGATATAAGTGATTGTATCGTGTGTTTTGTTTGTATTATTCGAACTACAAGAAACATGCTTTGAGAGTTTCGCAAATTATCGCGGCAGTCGTCAAGATCTCCTATAAAATGAGGCATTTTGCCCGTTACTTCCTCTAATAATATATCCCTGCCCGCGGGGTGAGGCTCCGCGGGGCGGGGATATTATTTCTTCGGCGGTAGGAGCGCCGGAGATAGCATTATATTGGGGCGAAATCTTTCATATTTCGCCGGTAGTGCCGGATAGCTGCAATTCAGAATAGTTACCCGGATTTATGTCTTTTAGGAAATCCTTCCTTCTTTCATCTCAAATACCACATCTGCCACATTCATAGTGGATTTCCTGTGTGATACAAGAACCACCGTCTTCTCTTCTGCGGATTCTCTGAGGGATTTGAGTATGATGCCTTCGTTCAGGGAATCAAGGTTTGAGGTCGGTTCGTCCATGAGAAGGAACGGACTGTCGTGAAGGAAAGCGCGGGCGATGCCAATCCGTTGTTTTTCGCCACCGGAGAGGGTGTCTCCGAGTTCGCCTACTTCTGTGTCGTAGCCTTTGGGAAGGTGCATGATGAAGTCGTGGATGGACGCTTTGCGGGCGGCTTCCATGATCTCCTCGCGCGTCGCGCCCGGCTTGCCGATTGCGATGTTGTTGGCTATGGAATCATGGAACAGGTGGGTCTCCTGTGTCACGTAGCTTTCCATGTCGCGGAGATGCTTTGTAGGAATCTTTCGCACATCTTCGCCGTCTACGTGGAGCGCGCCGGAATTCACATCCCAGAAACGCATCAACAGCTTGAGAAGTGTGGATTTACCAGAACCGCTCGCCCCGTGGATCCCCAGGATCTTTCCTGCCGGAATATCCAGTGAGTAATCGTCCAGAATCACTTCATTATCATATGCAAACGTCACATGCTCCGCATCTGCGCCAGAAAATGTCCATCCTGCAGCACCATTACCAACATCCTGCTTCGCAGACACTCCCACTCCATCAGATGCACTGGCAGCATCCCGTTTTAAACCATCCACTACCAAAGCAGACTTCCTCTGCCCTGCACCACTCTGCACATCAGCAGTCACATTCCTGCACGCCTGTGCACCAGGCATCCACTCGCCCTCAACTTCCTCTACCTGCGGTTTCTCCTCAAGGATCGACAGCACTCTCTCCCCGCTTGCAAGCGTCTGGTTGAGGTTATTGGAAAGGCTTGACAGTGCCACAACCGGGCCGAAGGAACCCATCATGGTGATCGTGCAGGTCAGCACTCCGTCATATCCGATACTGCCCTGTCCATACAGATTCAGCGTCAAAAACAGCATTCCGAAAGACGCGATCAGGATCACCAGATTCGTCACTGATCTCTGGCTTCCTTCCATCTCGCTCAACTTCTTCTGCATCCCCGCCAGTCCGTCAGACCTCTTCTGCATCTCATCCGCACGTTTCGCGCCCTGCTGGTACTGGATCGTCTCGTCCAGACCACGCAGAGAATCCAGCACAAAACTGTTCAGTTTGCCAAATTCCGTACGGAATTTCATACCGCTGCCGCCGCCTCTTCTGCCGTTCCAGAGCGGGATCACAACGCCCACAACCAGATATGCCGCCAGTGCAAACACCCCTGCTGCCGGGTGATATCCGCCGATAAAAAGGATCATCACCAGCGAAGTCAGCACTGCGATCGCGATCGGTGAGATCGTATGCGCATAAAAAACTTCCAGCAGCTCAATATCTGTCGTGATAATAGAAATCAGATTTCCCTTATCACGTCCCTCAAGCTTCGCCGGGCAAAGTTTGCGAAGCGCAGCAAAAACCTTATGCCGGATGATCGCCAGCAGTTTAAACGCAATAAAATGATTGCAGTACTGTTCCACATAATGCAGCACGCCACGCAGGACTGCCAGCACCGCCATCAGGATAAAAATCCCTTTTATACTGAAAGAACTCAGGAAATAATCTCCCGAAAGTGCCGCTGGCAGCGTCATTCCAAGCGCGCCGTCAGCAAGTCCCCGCAGGATCGTCTGCCCCGCAAGGATCGTCAGAAAAATCGCACAAAGGTAACCGGCAGTTCCAAGCACCATCGCAGGCAGCATGATATGAAGCAACGGCTTGATCAAACCGATCAACTGCAGCATGATCTTCCCGGCACTTCTCCTCGAAGTCCCAGATGCAGAACCCATAGCTCCATCTCTATTCACTTCGCCACTCATCCAATCGCCCCCTTTCTGCCATTCTCAAACCTGGCAGCCCCGGAATTCACTCTCTTTCCAGAACCACCATTCTCAACTCTCACATCCATTCCAGAAATCTCACCATTTCCAGCCTTACTCTGCTGTCCGGCATTCACTCCATCAGCAGAGTTCATACCACTGTCAAAATTCCCGGCACTCTTCCCGGACTCAGAATACTCCTCCAGCACCCTCTGGCTCTCAAACAGCTGTGCATAATATCCATCCAGCTTCATCAGCTCCTCATGCACACCCTGCTCTGCGAACTCGCCGTTTTTCATCATGTAGATGCGGTCCGCTTCGACAACATTCGCCAGCCTGTGCGAGATCAGGATCACCGTCTTTGTCTTTGCGAGTTCCCGGATGACCTCCATGATCATCTCTTCACTCTCAACATCAATATTACTGGTCGCCTCGTCAAAAATATAAACCGGTGAATCATGCAGTAACGCTCTCGCAAGCCCCAGTCTCTGCTTCTGTCCGCCAGACAGGTTGCCTGCCTGCTCCTGAAGCTGTGTCTGCAGACCATCCTGTGTATCCAGAAACGCCATCAGGTTCATACGCCCGAGCACTGCGCGCATCTCTGCTTCCGTCGCGTCCGGCTTCGCCATCTTAAGGTTCTCTTCCACCGTTCCCTTGAACAGATAGCTGTTATGCCGCACCAACGTCACGTTTTTCATCAGAGACGCTTCCCGGATATCCCCGATCGGAACTCCACCGATCGTCACGCTTCCGCTGAATCCACGGTTTTTGCCGGACAAAATTCCCGCGATCGTGCTCTTGCCGCAGCCTGACTCACCCGCCAGCGCCACAAAACTTCCCGCCGGGATCTCAAACGAAACACCTTTCAGGATCTCCCTGTCTTCCTCATAGGAAAAATGCACATCCTCAAACTTCACCGCAAGCCCCGACTTCGCGCCAGATGCAGTCTTCACAGCACCTCCACGCATCGCAGATCCAGCCCTCGCGCCAGATCCACTCGCAGCACCATCTCCATGTACAGCCACATCCAGCTCCACACTTCCCGCCTCCGGCTCCGAAAGATCCAGAATCGCAAAAATCTTATCACTCGCCGCCATTCCATTCATCGCGATATGGAAAAAAGATCCCAGAAGCCTGAGTGGAATAAAAAACTCCGACGCAAGCAGCACGATCGTCACACAGCCCGCGAAACCAAGCCGTCCCGCAAGAAACTCTGAAACCGCCACGATCATTCCAACCGCCGCACCGCCATACGCCACGATATCCATCACACTCGTTGAGTTCAGCTGCATCGTCAGCACCTTCATCGTGATCCGGCGGAACGTCTGCGCTTCCTCATCCATCTCGACCGCTTTTTTGTCGTCCGCCTGGTAGATCTTGAGCGTCGTCAGACCCTGCAGGTTTTCCAGGAAAGAATCACCCAGTCCTGTGTAAATACTCCAGTATTTATTAAGAAGCTTTTTTGCGATCTTCTGCACTGCCACGATCGAAAGCGGGATCAGCGGCACGCAGATCAGAAGAACGACGCTCGCCTTCATGCTCACCCGGCAGAGCACCACAAACAGCGTCACCGGAGCCAATAAACTGTAAAAAAGCTGCGGCAGATACCGGCCGAAATACGTTTCCAGCTGCTCCACGCCTTCCGTGCTCACCTGCATGACTTCTGAAGTCGAAACCTGTTCGCGGTATGCCGGTCCGAGACGGAGCATTTTGTCGTAGATCTTCTGACGAAGGATTTTTTTGACATCCACGCTCGCTTTGTAGGAGGCTGCCGCCGCCTGTCTCTCACAGACAAAACGCACTGCGATGCAGACCAGAAGTACAAGGACCGTCCGCTGCATGATCGCTGCATCAGAAAGTCCGTACAGCACCCGCTCCAGAAGTTCCGCGATGGAAAAAACTGCTGTCATCTGTGCGATCAGGGCAAGCCACTGCCAGAAAACCTGAAATCCGATGTATTTTTTTGCGTGGGACAAAAGCCCCACAAGTCTTTTTTTTATCATATTTTTCTCCGCTATTCTTCCTCTGCTGTTGAAATCGGTCTCACCGTTTTCACTCTTACAAAGAAATATAATACGTGGCATACCCACACAATTGCAATACAAATCCTCCCGATTGGGACATTTTTCATGCACAGAAATCCGATCGCCATGACTACAGTTACGGTTCCTACGATACGAAGTTTCGTATCCATGGTCATCTCTCGTCCTTTTACAAAGCTGTCCAGATGCTTCTGGTACAACCTGGTACTCAAGAACCAGCTATGTAGCCGCTCCGAACTTCTCGCGAAACAAAACAAAGTCGCCATATAGAATGGCACGGTAGGCAAAATCGGAAACACCACGCCTACAGTCCCCAGTCCCAGACAAAGGAACCCTAATATTATCCATAATATCCTGAATGATCGCCTCATGAACACCTCCTACACCGTCAGCACAAACTTCCGTCCATGCACCTCAGTAACTTCCAGATCGATCCCATACAGCGCCTTAATGCTCTCCTCCGTGATCACCTCATTCGGATCGCCCTGTACGATAACTTTGCCATTACAAAGTCCAATAATCCGGTCAGAGAAATAAATAGCCTGATTGATATCATGCAAAACCATGATAATCGTCATCCCATACTCCCGGTTAAGCTTCTTGACAAGCTCCAGGATCTCGATCTGGTATCGGATGTCCAGATACGTCGTCGGCTCGTCGAGGAACAACGTCTCCGTGCCCTGTGCCAGCGCCATGGCGATCCAGACACGCTGTCTCTGACCGCCGGACAGACGGGAAAGCTCCCTGTCACGGTACTCTGTGACATTCGTTACCTCCATCGCCCACTGGATGTACTTCTCATCCTCATCCTTGTGTGCACCCATCAGCCCCAGATGCGGCGTACGTCCAAACGAGATCAGCCGCTCCACCGTAATGTCATCCGAAGCTGTATTGTACTGATGAACGATCGCAACCTTACGCGCAAACTCGTTCAGTCTCAGATTGCTGATATTTTTTCCCCTCAGAAAAATCTTGCCCTTGCCCGGAACAAGGTTCTTCGTCATCAGCGAGAACAATGTCGATTTACCACATCCGTTCGCGCCCATGATCGTCGTGATCCGACCCTTTTCGATTGTCAGAGAAGCCCCCTTGAGGATTTTATTCTTCCCGTATGCGAAATGCACATCTCGCACTTCCATCGCCGGCTTCTTCTTCCCTTCGCCAGATCCCTGCTGTTCCCCGGCCGCAACACCAGGATTTCCAATCCCCGGCATCTCCTTCTTAAGCTGTTCAGTTTGCATACTTTCTGGACCTCCTTAAGAGAATGATAAAGAACGGACCACCGACCACGCTCATGATGACCGCAGCACTGATCTCATACGGTGCGGCGATTGTCCTTCCGATCGTGTCCGCGAGCAGGAACGTAAAAGCCCCCGCCAGCGCCGAAAACGGAACCAGCATCCTGTGGTCACTTCCGACCAGGATCCTTCCGATATGCGGCACGATAAGGCCAAGGAAACTGATCGCACCCGCCACAGCAGTAGAAATACTTGCGAGAAGCACCGCGATCAGCGAGATCACGATTCGCGTCGCATTGACATTCATCCCCAGGCTTCGCGCCGTTTTGTCCTCAAGTGACATCAGGTTGCATTCCCCGATAAACAGGCACGCAAGAAAAAGCCCCGCCACAACATAAGGAAAAAGTGTCGTCACATCATCCCATGTCTTCTGTGTGATATTCGCCTCAACGATCGAAGCCACACCGGAACGGCTGCCTCCGCTCATGCTGTTAAACGCACTGGAAAGTCCTGTAAAAAATGAATTCACAGCGACACCGGTCAGCACGATACGAAGCGGGCTCAAACCTCCCTTCCAGGAAAGCAGATACACCATAAAAAACGCGATCACGCCGCCAAGAAAAGCAACCAGCGGTGTAAAGAAGAAAAGCTTCGGTGCAAAAGCCGTGATCAGCACAGCCGCAAAACTCGCGCCGCTGGAAATACCGATGATCCCCGGGTCAGCCAGCGGATTCTTGAGCACCGCCTGGAACAAAACACCCGAAACCGCGATCGCAGCTCCCGCCAGCATCGAAATGATGATTCGCGGAAAACGAAGGTCATAGATCGTCGCCACATCGTCGATCCGCTCCACAAACAGCCCACGCATCAGAGTCCCAAACGAAACTTTGAGACTTCCGATGTTGATCGCTGCAAAAAACAAAACCACAAGCAACACTGCCATGATTCCAAAAGACAGAACAGCCCGGATTCGTTTTTTTCTCTTAATATTCTTATCCATCCCTTAATCCTCCTGTTCTTCTGAATTGCCGCCCGATGCATTGTCCCCCGACTCTGCATCTGCCGCAGTTCCTCCGGCAGTACCGTTCTCCTGCGCTGCATTGTACTTCGCCGTAGCATCAGAACTCTCCGCCTGATTTACGGCATTTTCACTGTTGGCACGCGCTTTTTCCAGATCCTCGTCACTCTCAGGATAAAGGATCGGCTGCAGCTCATCCAGTGCCTGCGGATACTTGAACGTCGCACTCATGCCAAAATACTGGTACGTCAGGTCATACACACGACCATTCTTGACCGCATCAAAATGTTTCCAGATATCATTTGTCTCAAAGTCCTCTTTGAACATCTCCACGACCTGATCCGGCAGCGCATGCGCCGTTCGAAGGATGATATCCGGCTCCTTTGTCTTCATATCTTCTGTATTGACTGTAAGGAATTCCTGGTCGCTTCCGGCATAGACATTCTCGCCCCCGGCAAGCTCCACCAGACTTCCCACATACGAATTCTCCGTCGCAATGATATAACTTCCCGGCAGCCCCATGAGGATCAGGACCTTAGGATGCTCCTTGCCCTCATTCTTCGTCTTGTACTCGTCATAAAAATCCTCAAACTCCGCAACAAGCTTATTCGCCTGCTCTTCCCGTCCAAAGATCTCCCCGAGCTCCTGGATCGAGCGGTACATCCCCTGCACACTCCGAAGGTTCAGGAAAGCCCAGTCCGTTCCGATATTTTCATACTTCGGCTGCAGGTCAGACTGCAGAGAAGACGGGCTTAAGATCCAGTCCGGATTCAGGCTCGCCACGATCTCCATATCCGGGCTCATCGCCGTTCCCACCGTCGTCACGTCCTTATAACGCGCCGGGATCGTGGAAACACTGCTCGAGCAGACACCGACAAGATCCAGTTCCAGCTTGTCACAGATATCGGCAACCGCCGGAGAAGTCGCAACGATATTCGGGTTCGCGCCCATGCTGCGGACCTTCGCCCGCGCCGCCTCGACTGCCGCTTTTTCGACAGGATCTGTGATCTCAAGCATGGATTCGACACTGCCATCATTCACAGCCTCCTCCGTCGCCGTCTCTGTTCCCTCCGGGTGCTGGTCGACACATCCCGTCATCCCGAACACGCCAAGCGTCAGAGCCATCGACAACGCCACACCGCGCCGAAATCCACGAAATTTAGTCGTCATACTCATCATCGTCATCCTCTCCGCCCCATCTGCGCCAGTTTTTGCGGAAAAACCAGATCAGGAGAGCCGCAATCAGCATCAGTATAAGACCCGCCACGGTAATGGAGATCGTCAGCACAAGGATCGAACGGATCGTACCGCTCTCTGGAAGTGCAAGCCCTCCGTCCTCATCTGACACATCCTCCTCTGTCGAAAGGCTGAGCCCCTGCGCGCTGTTCAGTTCCTCATCACTCGCTGATGCATCCTCCGATGCACCCGGTGTCACCGCTGACTGAAGTCCGTCACTCGAAAGCCCTGTACTGCCGCCGGAAGCCGCAGCCGCCTGTGCATCCGTCGCCTCAGTCCCCGTTTCCGAAGAACCGTCCTCGCTGCTCTCTTCTTCAGAAGAAGCCGTGGTATCCAGCGTCTCTCCGGTCGTAGACGTATCTGCCGTTCCCTGGTCATACGTCTGCGTGCCGCCGCTCGCTTCGGTCACAAATGCAGGTGTCATCCCCACACTGTTCCCCTCGGAATAATTGCTCGGGTAAAAATAAAAGATAACATCCCTGCCCATCGGAGACACATACATGCTTCCGCGCACGATACAGTTTTCACTCGGAACCTGCATACACAGATCCGCCGTCGTTCCGTTGCTGTCAGAACCGGTCGCCGTAACCGCCGTGGAAGTACCCGACCATCCGGAATCCCCCACGTTCTGTACAGTGAACGACTGATTCGATGTATAGTCGATCAGCCCCAGACGCACCGTCAGATAATAATTCCCGGAATCCGTCACTTCCAGCATACCGCTTCCGTAGACACATCCCTCGACCATTCCCTGACCGGTCGTATAACTCGCCTCGCCGCCGGCATCCTCGATCTCGCCTGTCACCGGGTTTGAATAACTCCTGTTGATCGTACAGGAATAAACCGTGCCGCTCTCCGCGTGAACCGGTACCGCCGGGATTGCCGCCAGTACCGTCACTGCCGCGAGAATGCAGGCAGAAAATCTGTTTCTCAGAGTCTTTATCATCATGAATCCTTTCCCTTTCCAGCACCAGTCTTATTTGATGATCCGGCTCTTTAGCTTATAAAAAATTCCCGCAAGCGCAGCCAGACTGCTGAGTACGGATGGGATCACCACTTTGCCGACATCCTCTGCAGTTTTGGATTTCGCTGTCGCTGTGCCGCTTCCTGTCGTACCTGCGCTCTCTGAAGCCACACCTGTTGCCGCCGTGCTCTTAAGTGTCGCTTTGGAAGAAGATGCAGAAGTTCCTGCCTTCTTCGCGCTGTCAGTTTTCTTACTGCTGGTAAGAGAAGTTGTTCCCGTCTTCTTGAGAGAAGAACTGCTCGAAGATTTCAGAGAACCGCCAAGGCTGCTTCCACCGAGGGAACTTGTTCCAAGCTTGTTTGTACTCAGTGTATTCCCTCCAAGACTGCTTCCTCCAAGAGAAGAATTCGTCTTGAGTGTATTGCTTAAGCCAGTCGTACCCGTTCCGGAAGTATCACTTCCACTGTTGTCCGTCTTCTCATTGGAAGAAGTATCCTTGAAAGAAGGATCGCTGTTGCTTGTCTTCTTGATCGTGCTCCAGTCAAGCTTCAGAAAAACAGGCTGCGTTCCGGTTCCTTTGGAAATGGAATCCATGATCGGGACAAAAACCTGCAGCGGTACATAGCCGTCTTTCAGAGCCTCGGAAATCATCGGGAAAGTCACGACGTCCGGATAATTTGTGCCAAAATTATCGGAAACTTTGGTGCCGTCTGAATATTTCTGATAGGAATTGATCGTAACATTTCCAAGAGATCCCTGCGGGCTTCCGTACTTGTCCAGTTTATAGCCCGTCTTGAAATATTTCAGCCTGCCGAGATAACCGTACTGACTGTTGATCGTCATTCCCTTGAAATCCATAGTCAAATAATACTTGCCCTTCTTGACGGTCAGTTTGATCGTGCGGTTGATCGCCTCATTGGACATGGAGGCAGTCTTCTTATCCGTCTTCACCATGGAACCGGTGAGCGAATATACACCGTCTGCCAGATTGTTGATATCAAGGCTGCTGGAGTTATTCGTGTTACTGTTGCTGTTATTATTGTTGCTGTTATTACCACTGTTGCTGCTGCTCGCCTGTTTCTTCAGATTCGTGATCGCTGTGGAAAGTGCAGAAGTCTGTGCGTTGACCTCACTCTGGGTCGCCTCATCATTCTTATAAACTTTCTCAGCCGCTGTGATCGCACTCTTGAGAGATTTCAGCGTAGCTTCCGTATAAATATCCTCTCTTCCGGACAGATTCTGGGCGGTCTTGAGCATTTCATAGAGACTTGACTTGTCCACCTTGACCTCTGTCACCTTCTTCATGTTTTTCATAACATAATTCAAGTTTTCGGTACTTTCATCAATCTCCGACTGCTCTGCATCTGCGTTTTCAAAAACTTTCTTCGCGCTGTTATAGGCACTTTCCAGACGCTTATAATCCGATGCAGCATAAACATCCGCATTCTCCAGGATCTCAGATGCGCTGCTCAACGCTTTCTTAAGTTCCCGTCTGTCACCACCCGTGATGACAAGTCCCTGGATCGCATTGTCGATCGCTGTCACACAGAGATTGACCTGTGTCTGGCTCGCTTCCTCGTCATCATAGATCATCTGCGCCTTGTCCCGCGCTTCCTGAAGGACTGCAAGCGTCGCCGGATCATAAGTCACATCGTCAGCGTTCAGATAGCTGTCTGCAACTTCGATCGCTTTCCTAAGTTCGCTCTTATCAGAATCTACGATATTTTTTGTAAAAACATTCACCGCTCTCGTAAGGACAAGTGTCTCATTGTCTACGATTCCCTGATCGACATTCATGTTGGAATTTACCGCTTTTGCAGTTTCGATCACCTGTGAAAGAGCCTGGATCTGCTCACCGGCAAAGCCCTGGCTGTCTGCATTCAGGTTTGCAAGAAGAGATTCTGCCTCGGAAATCCCGGAAGTAAGCGCACTCTTGTCGGTCTCGGTTCCGCTGATCTGTTTCAGGTCAGACCAGTCAAGCACCAGACGCGCATACTGTCTGCCGCCGCCACCGATCGCTTCCATGACCGGAACATAAACCTGTGTCCAGAGAAGGCTGCGGTTCAGATCGATCGGGATCTGGATATAATGCGGATAAAGCTTGCCTTTGACATTCGCATCCGTTCCTGTCTTCGGATCGTTGTAGGAATCATATGTGCCATCGTAATAAGACTCTACACCTGCCTCAATGCCGCCGACATTTTCCGCATATTCCGCGGTCTCTTCCTGTACCTGCACTTCCCCTGCATTCTCTACAGAAGCCTCTGCGGATGTATCTTCGGAATCTGTAAAATCTCCGAAATCATCTCCGCTCTCCTCTTCTGTCTCTGCCACAGCCTCTGTCTGTGCATTCTGCACGGAAGCTCCTGCGGACGGAGGATAAACCTCATCGGTCCAGTCCGGAAAATACCAGAATTCTGCGAGATATCCTGTAAAATCCTTCTTGCCGAGTTTGGTGGTAAGCGGGGTACATTCAATACGGAGTTTCAGGCTGTCTCCGTCTTTGATAAGCTGGAATGGTTTTACCAGTGCCGCATTTCCCATGGAAACCTGGTCTGCGGAGGCATGCCGGAGTGAACCGTTTATCTCGTACACTCCGTCATACACGGTATCTGCATCTGTTTTCTGATAAAGTGCGTTCGCTGCTGCCTGAAGAAGCTGAATGTGTTTATCCACCATAGACTGTGATGCATTCTCATCCGCACAGACCTGCGCCGCTGACGCGATCACCGCCTGGAGCTGTGTCACAGAAGTATCATCGCTGGTGGAAATATCAAGTTTCTGAGCCTGGCTTACCAGATCAGCAAGAACACTTTTGTCGCTTCCGGCACTCAGCTCAGCAAGTACTTCCTGAGCTGCGCTTGCATACTCTTCTGCTGTCAGTTCATCCCCTGCATAAACGGTCATCATCAGATTCCCTCCCGGAACCAGGACTGTACCCGTCTGTACCAGGCTGAGCCCGATCAGCACACCGACAACTTTCTTCGTTTTTCCCAATTTTGTTCTCCTTTATTAACGAACCAAAGACCGAAACGGATTTCGGCCTTCAGTCTGTCTTTTTTTCAGTTTATTTTACTCTGATCGTAACTGTCACATCTTTGCTTCCCGCATTGTAGATTCCCTTTGCGGCAGCTCTGATTCTGACTTTTACTTTGTAAGTTCCTTTTTTCGTTCCTTTTCTTACTGAGAGCCTGCCTGACTTTTTGTCCACGGTGACTGCTTTGTTTCCGGAAACTTTCTGATAACTCAGAGTTCCCTTGCTGCTGACAGAAGCACCGAGTGCTACGGACTGTGTTTTTTTCTTCAGGTTCGTGTATTTCACAGTCGCTGAAGTTGTTTTTACTTTGATGACAGGAGCTGCCTTGTTTACCTTAACAGTTACGGTCTTTGATGCTGCATTATAATTAGAGGAAGAAGCGGCACTGATCGTAATCTTTACGGTTCCGGTACCTTTGGCAGTTACTTTGCCGTATCTGTCTACGACTGCAACTCTGGTGTTTGAAGATTTATAGGTAAGTTTTCCAGGTGCTTTCGCTCCCAGTGAAAAGGCTTTGCTTCCAAGGGCTGCGGTATAAGAAGTCTTTGTTCCGGAAACTGTCTGGTTTCCTCTGGCAACTTTGACTGTAACTGTTTTCTTCGCTTCTTTGTATCCGTTTCCTGCGACTGCAGTGATCGTGATCTTTGCAGTTCCCGCACCCTTGATCGTTACATTTCCTTTGCTGTCTACTGCTGCAACAGATGTTTTGTCCGATTTATAGGATATTTTTGTTTTGGCTTTTGCGCCAAGTGAAAAAGCTTTGTCTCCGTATTTCTTATTGAAAGTTGTTGTTCCGGAGATTGTCTGATCCTGCTCTTTTGACGGAGCCTGTTCCTGCTCTGCGAAATCGCTGTCATCTGCAGTTGTTTTTGTGATCGTACTGTAATCCAGCTTCAGGTAAACATTCTGCGTTCCACTTCCTGCGCTTAATGCCTCCATAACCGGAACGTACACCTGCATCGGAATGTAATTGCAGTCATCACCATCCTGTGATGCCTCCAGAATCAGCGGGAATGTGATATCGTTTGGATAATCACTGTCAAAATCATCGGAGAATGTACTTCCATCTGAATACTTCTGATAAGAATCAATTGTCACCGGAGCAAGTTCTCCAACAGGATTTCCGTATTTGTCCTTTGTGAATCCGGTCTTATAGTAATTCAGATTTTTGAGATATCCTCTCAGGCCGCTGACATTCATTCCATTGAAGTTCATGCTGATGTACGGAAGACCATTCTTTACAGTCAGTCTGATGTTGTGGTTGATCGCATTGTTGCTCATGGAATAATCAACCTTGTTTACCTTCACCATCTCACCGCTTACTTTGTATACACCATCAGAAAGCTTTGCTACCGGATTGTCGATATTTTCAAACTTACTTAACGTATCCCAGTACAGGGTGATGGTAGAGTTGATATTGAATTTTCCTTTGTCAAAAAATACTCCGGAAACTTCTCCGTCAAGATTCTTCATTGCCTCAACATAGAGATAAACATTGTTAATGTAAGTCTGGCGAACGCCATCCAGCGGAACTGTGATATCTGTTACCACCTGATTCTCACCGATGGTCGGTGCTTCCATAACTTCCGTTGAATAAGTAACACCATCCATGGAAAGTGCCTGTGTAGTGTCATTGTTCGGATAATAGCCGTTGTATCCCAGAACGTAAAGCGGTTCTCCTGAGGTTCCGGATACCATCTTGTAGGTAAGCCACATCCTGCCATTATCATCTACACGAAGGTATGCAGATACTTTCTTACTTTCTCCGACAAGACCATGATCTACCACATCGGTGCGGTTCTTGATATCAATAAGATAAAGTCCCGGTTCCGGAGTTTCTTCCGGCGCATCCGGAATGACTTCCTGCTCGATCTTAACTCCAAGAGCATTCATGGTCGCTGTCTTGATCGCATTGGAAGAATAGGTTGCTCCGGTAACTGTATCAAGATCGTTGAGCTTCTTCGCATCATTCATATAGAGTCCGATCAGGCGGGACTTCATACCACTCTCATCAAAGCTTCCATTGATCGCTGTATTGAGATAATTCTTGTTGTCCTGTGCATGTGTTCCCTTGAAATCATTTCCACTGAGAACAACATCTGTGATCCGGCCGTCTGTAACTGTTACCTGGGAGGTTACATTGTAGTTTCCAAACTGTTCCACCTCGGCAGTAGAGACTTCTGTTGTATAGTTCAGGGAAGGATCTCCGGACTCTTTTGCTCCGGCATAATCAATCTGAAGATATGCATCCGGGGCATATCCCATCGCATCTACATACATGCTCAGATATACACCTGTCGCATCAAATGTCTCTTTTGGAATCGCAAAAGAGATGGTTTCCGGAACCTCATGGTTTCCGCTTCCGTCTGCTTTTGGGACAGTCTGCACTGCCACGATCTCTGCATCCACTGTTTCACCAGAAGGTTTCCCTGACTGATAGATTTTGAAATTGTATGCATAATCTGTCAGAGTTCCCACGGTTACACTTCGAAGATTTGTAGAAAGCTTCGGTGTTCCGTCTGTATCAAATGTCAGGGTTCCAAATTTACCCGGGCAGGCCACTGCTGCGGAATCCTGCTCCAGATTATGGGCATTTTTGAGTGTCAGCGGAACAATATAGGTTTTGCCGATTTCAAAAACTGTTCCATTCAGAGTAACCGTTCCTGCCTGTGCATCATCGGAAAAAAGTGCTGTCTCATCTTCCGGAGCAGAAGGGGTTTCCCCTTCTGTTCCGGTTTCTTCTGCGCTTTCTTCCTCGATCACATCCACATCACTCTCTGCGGCGTCTTCTGTATCCTCATCTGTGATCTCGATATCTGAAACATCTTCTGACGCATCCTCTGTGGTCTGCTCTGCTTGCCCTGCACCAAAATCATCAGCAGTCACTTCAAAACTTTCTGCATCTTCTTCGAACGCCATGACCGGCATCGGTACCATGGACACACAGAGCATTGCGGACAGAAGTGTTGTTACGACTTTCTTTTTCATATTTTATGATCTGCCTCTCTTATTTTACTTTGACAATGACTGTCACTGTTTTGCTTCCTGCATTGTAATTTCCTTTTGCTGCTGCGGAAATTCTGATGTTGACCTTGTAGGTTCCTTTCTTTGCACCTTTCTTTACAGTGATACGTCCGTTGGAGCTTACACTGAGCACTGAACTCTTTGTGAGTTTTTTATAAGTCAGTTTTCCTTTGCTGTTTACAGAAGTACCAAGTGCAAAAGACTGTGCTTTTTTCTTCAGGCTTGCATATTTTACAGTTGCAGAAGTTTTCTTCACTTTGATCGTCGGTACCGGTTTTGTAACTTTGACAGTAACCGTCTTTGACGCTGCATTGTAATTTGCAGAAGATGCCGCACTGATCGTGATCTTTGCAGTTCCCAGACCTTTGGCGGTAACTTTTCCATTTTTATCTACAACTACAACTTTGGTATTTGAAGATTTGTAGGTAAGTTTTCCGGCTGCTTTGGCTCCCAGACTGAATGCCTTGCTTCCGCGTGTTACTGTATAAGAAGATTTTACTCCAGAGACTGCCTGGTTTCCTCTGGCAACTTTGATCGTAACTGTTTTCTTTGCTTCTTTGTATCCTTTTCCGGCTGCTGCGGTAATTGTAATGTTTGCAGTTCCGACACCTTTGATCGTAACTTTTCCATATTTGTCTACCGTTGCGACTTTGGTATTGCCGGATCTGTAAGCTATGGATGTCTTTGCTTTTGCTCCAAGAGAGAACACTTTGTCACCATATTTCTTACTGTAGGAATTTGATACACCTGTAATTGACTGGCTGACCATCTTTACAAGTTTTGCTCTGGCATCAGCAAGTACACCGGATGCTGCTGCAATCTCATCTGCTGATGGTTCCTCTGCCTGCAGTGCTTTTTCTGCTGCTGAAACTGCATTTGTCAGGACTTTGTAAGAATCTGCGGTATAATCTGCGGAGGAAAGTTTCTTCGCTGCTGCAACCGCATCTGTCAGTGCTTTAATATCGGATTCAGAAGCCGGTGCCACAAGTGCTGCAACTGCATCATTCAGTTCTTTGGCTTTCTGAGCGATCACATCTCCCTGAATATCTTCGTCTGCACTTCCGTCAATCTCATCGTAAACTGCCTTTGCTGCTGCGTAGCTTGCCTTTGTGTAGGCAGAAGCATCAAGGGACTCGAAAGCTCTCATGGCTTTGCCAAGGTCGTTGACTGTAACAGAGAAGGTGTTATTTCCTTTATCTTCGATCGTATACTGAGATGTACGAACGGTACCTTCCATAACGGATTTTCCATCGGTACCTTCCGCAAATGTCCATGTTCCTCCACGAACATAAGTAACTCCACTGCCCATGACAGGTCCGATTGCCGTCACTCCGCTGAGTTTTGTGTCATTAATAACATAAAGATCGCCTATAGATACTCCCTGAATGTAAAGCGCTTCACAGCTCACTCCATCCAGAATCATGGAAGTTGTCTTGCTGTTTCCGTTAAAGATATAATACTCTCCAACAATCTTTCCTGTCTTTGCTTCTGAGCTGTCGATCACATGGCAGGTTCCGCCATTGCCATTCAGTCCTTCCTCCTGTTTCAGAGTGAAACCGTTCAGATCAAGTGTAAAACTCTTGTAGAAGTTAAGTCTGCTTACAGTCAGATCTCTGTCCAGTTTCACAGTCTGTCCTTCTTCTACATAAGAAAGTGCCAGCTCGGCATTATCTTCTGAAATCTTTCTTGCAATGCTTCCATCCGCATTGTAGATAGTAGCTACCGGATTTTCCACGTCAGCTTCTGTACCATCTACAACGGTCTGATAACCTGCATATTCCCCTTCTGTAACATCTCCAAGTACTTTTCCGTCAGGAGTTGTATATGCACCAGATACTGTGCCTTTTCCACCTTTGAAATAGCCACCCTCAACGCGCACCGGGCATCCTTGTGATCTAATAGCGTATCCTCTTTTTGTTTCGCTAACAAAAACACCATCTTTGATTGTTACTGTACCTGAGCCGCTAACTGTAAGTGCATCTGCTGATCCGGTTGTTACCATAGATCTGATTCCTTCCAAAGTGATATCTTCACTGCTGTCAAGTCTCATTCCTGCGCTTGTGCTATTATTCTTAAGACTTATTTTGTCACCAGAAATATCCATAGCTCCACTGGAAGTAACATTTTCTACATTTACTTCTTTACCGCCTAATCCCAATTCTCCCACAGTACTGTTTGTAATAGAGATTGTTTCTGTATTTTTCTCAGAATATTTAACGGTAATACCTTTATCTGTAGTACAATGATCCATGGCAAAATCAATACCGTTATTCATATAAATGAACGCAATATTGCCGCCACCACCCAGCATCATATCAGCACCTGTTGCTGTATTTGTCAGTTTACAGTTCGTCAGTGTTACCGATACATGCGGAATATTCTTAATATAAACATAGTCTCCATCCTTGACTCTGTTTCCGATCTGTCCGTCGATAGAAACTCCATCTGCTTTCAGAGAACCTTTTAATATCAGGATAGAAGTCGGGCTGTTGCTTGCAAACAATTCTCTGGTAATCTGTCCTGTCTTGGACTCACTGCTGTCGATCAGGGTTACATCACCCTTAACTGTAATCATATTGCCGCCCTGGCTCAATGTATGTCCATTGAGATCAAGGGTGCCTCCTCTGAGCGTTATATTCTCTGTCAGTGCCACATCTTCGGTCAGTTTAACCGTGCTTCCTTCTTTCATGTTTTTCAGCTGTGTCAGAGTATCTGCCTGTACTACATAAGTTTTTTCTACTGTAGAAGTTGCAGATGTGTCATCACTGACCTTTTCAACTTTTGCCCAGTTCAGACCGATGCATGCATCCTGGTGTACAGACATAACTTCAATATACATATTAACAGCAATAACATTCTGTTTCAGATCCGGAACCGTCAGGCTGATCTGAGAAGGTTTTTTCTTTCCGGCCTGCACTTTGGTTGCATCTACACGGGCATTAAATCTGGCTCCTGTCTTGGAATTTGCTTTTCCATCCAGATAATCCTGTGTGTTTTCATAAACGGTCCAGTCAGATGCTGCACCTGTCATACCCATTGCAGTGATTGCCTGCACACTGGTAGTAAGTGTGGCACTTCCATCCTCATGAATCACCAGCGTTGCTCCATCTGCTCCAAAGCATCCCGCCGCCATGGAAGTATGGCTCATATAATCTGAAGAAGTATACTGATCAGTCTGCTCCATATGTGCACCATTCAGAAGCTCAATCGGAACTTTGTAGGTTCCTGGAGCCAGTTTCTTTGCAAAACTGCCACGTCCAACTACAACTCCATCTGCAACCAGAGTATCCATTGCTGTATTCAGTCGATTGACTGCCACGAACACATCCGATTTGTCTCCTCTGGAAGTAACGATTCCCTGTGCATACAGAATCGCATCTGCAAGTGCTGCTTCTTTCCAGCTGTCTGCGGTGTAGTCTTCCTCTTTCAATGCCTGTGCCTGTGCGATCAGCTTTTCCAGTTCTGTTTTATCGTAAGATTCTACCAGACGGTTAATATCCGATTTGATAGAATCTGCTCTGCGATCCAGAATCTTCTGTGTCTCACGTCCTTCAATCGCTGCCTCGGCATTTGTAATGTCATTCTGAATACTCTTCCACCAGTATCTTACGGACTTCTCTGTATAATCTTCCTCTTTCAATGCTTTCGCATCATTCACAGCTTTCTGAAGTTCTGTCGCATCCCCGGCCTCCGCCAGTTTTGCAACCGCATCTGTCAGTGCAGTATTCGCTGCATCCACAGCCTCCTGAGATTCTTTTGCTTCCAGTGCTGCTTTTGCTGCTGTCTTTGCCGCTTCAATGGCATCTTTGTTTCCATCCCAGGATGCTTTTGTATAAGCCATTTCATCCAGGGCATCTGCTCTGGCGATGGTTTCTTCCAGTGCGGTCGTATCTACCGCCGGTTTTACTGCCTGTGCATTTGCATAGTCCAGTTTGAGGAATGCATCTACGGAACTTCCCATCAGAGCAACTGTCATTTTGACATAGACACCGTCTTTGCTCTTATCCGGAACCGTGAAGGTAATGGAATTTACATCTCCCTTTTCATTTGTAGTAAATTCTGCATCTGTTGTTTCTGTGGTTGTATCACCTTTGTAGATTTTCCAGTCTGTTGCTCCGGAAGTCATGCCGTAAACGGTCACGTTCTGGATCGGAACTGTCACACGGGCGCTTCCATCCTCTGCTACTGTCATAGTTGCCGCACCTGCGATACAGCTTGCTGCCATGGAATCTCTGTCCGGGCTTGAAGCATTTTTGAGAGATGCCGGTACGGTATAGGTTCCCTTTGCGAGCTGTGTATCTGCTGTACCGAATCCGCTCTGTGCTGTTTCCTCTGCACCATCACTTACGGCTTCTGCGCTGTCCGTAAATTCCTCTGCTTCATAGCTGTCCGCAAAATCAGTTTCTGCGGATTCTGCAAAATCAGCTTCTGCGCTGCCTTCTTCCACGGAAATTTCTTCCTGGGAATCTTCTTCGATAACAGGAGCTTCTGTTTCTTCCTCCTGCTGTTCTTCCATTACGATCTCACTTGTAAAATCCGCTGCTGAAACCGGTGCCACGGATGTTGTTGCAAGTAATACTGCCATCGTGCAGGATGACACTCGTAACCATAAATTCTTTCTTCTCATGTTGTTCCTCCTTTTTGCGGTTACCTTACGCTAACTCATCTTCTATGAGTCTAACAGGATGTGTTAGTCACAGTCAACTGTTTCCTTTTGTTTCGTTCCCTGTGGGAACAGAACAGTAATCCCAGAAAACGCGGTAAAATCGGCTTTTCCTGTTTTTTCCCATAAAAAAAAGACCAAAATTTCCTCATTTCGGTCTTTGTTCTTTTTCTTCCGGATCCGCGTCTCCCGGATTCTTTCAGAGCCAGAAAGTCAGAAGGGCGGTGCTTTCCGGCATATGCACTTTTCCTGCACTACAGGTGACAGTGATCATGATCATTCCCTTGATATTTCCATTGCTGCTTCTGACAAAACGACATGCACTCAAGGGAATCCGGACTTTATCTGTACGCAGGTCTGCCTCATACAGCTGTCCCTGTTTTTCATATTTAAGAGACGAAAGCCATCCGGTCATATCCATGCCGTCAATCCGTGAAATCCCGTGCACGGGACAGATCGTAAGCTCCAGCCAGTTTCCTCTGTTGTTGTTTCGGATCATCGCAAAATGCCTGAAACCACGGTGTGCCATGGAAAGCCGCAGTGACGTTGTCCGATTGACCTGATGAATCGCGATCTCCACTTCGTAATTTCCTTTTTCCAGAACTTTTTCAAGCATCCAGGAAGCCGTTTCTTTTTCCGGTATCCGGGAAGTATCTTTTTTTACTTTAGTATCACTTCTGGTGATCGACATCAGAAGTTCATAATCTACATTTTCTACAAGCTGCCGAAGTTTCTCCGGCTGTTCTTCTTCGCTGACTCCGAGTCGTTTCAGATAGGCCCGGACATCCTGAAGGATTTTTTTGTATGTTTTGAGTGCGCGGATGCCGATTTCTGTGAATTCATACTGTTCTGTAAGATACCCGCATCCCACACATTCTTTAAAAAACCGGCTGACAGGCCCATGGCTCACACCGCAGCTGTCTGCGACCAGCCCGACACAGCCACGCTTTTTTTCCGTTTTTTCCAACGCAGTCAGATATGTAATCTGAAGCAGAGACGGGTGAAGTAACTCTTTCATTTGTAACTTTCCTTTTAATCCAATTGTGTAATCTTTTTTACCAGATATGTACATCCAGCTCCCGGCTGTTCCAGTCAACCGGCTTCTCACCATCACGGGCAAAAGCGATCAGGGCGGTTCCCTCGATCACAGGATCCTGGTGCTGAATGGAAAATTCAAAAATATCCGATGGAAGCACAATCCTGCCCGCATGCACTCCGGCACAGACCCATTTCTTCTGATCCTGATACCAGAGTTTTCCCGGGTTACTGCCCTTTGTTGCTTCCAGCTCAAACCAGCTTTTGTCTTCCTCGACGCAAAGCCGGACAGTCTCGGAGAAGCTGCGGAATTCACGGGCGAAACGGCGTGGATAGGTTTTTTCCATATAGTAGATTCCCATCAGAAAAAAATATTCACCAGGTGCATAGCGGTAACTTAAATCCGTATACCGCAGCACCCTCTCAAAAGTCTCTCCATAATTCACAAAGTTGCAGACCTGGCGAACCGTTTCCTCACTGACGATATGTTCCATCCGGCAGGCATCCTCCTGCGCAGTCTCGCTTTTAACACCCACAAACTGCAGAAACTGAGTAAACGTCTCATGCCGATACCGACACTCCTCCCCGGTCACACGCCCAAGCTCCGTAAGCCAGATTTTTCCTTCATCCAGAGAAAACTCAACATACCCATGGCGCTTCATCTGACGAAGATAATAAACCACTTCCCTCTCCGCCATCCCAAGCAACCCGCTGACCCCTTCCACCGTCAGCGCACCACATCTCCTCTCCACGCCACACAGCTCCTCCAAAATATCCTCCTCAATCTCCCGCCGGGATCTCCCCAGCAAATACCCCTCACTCATCACAAATTCCTCATCTCCAAAAACATTTTTGCTTTTATTAGTTGCAACTAACCTTAGTTCATTATATACAACCCACCCCATCTCTGTCAACCACCCACCTCCCCTCGCATAAGGCAACTGTGAGTGCTCTCCCCTCGCAACATCTTGCAAGATATTATAATATAGGCTATATTATAATCAGAACATTCAACCAAAAAAGAAAGCCGCCCGCCTCCGGCGGGCGCAAGAGGACACCACCCTATGATAGACATCAAAAGCATCAGTACAAACTGTACAAGAACAGAATTTGTCGGAACCACCGTTCTCGACACGATCGGACTTGTCATCTCCGGAATTGATGACACCTTATTGAAAGAAATGAACGTCGGCACGAAATACCACGCACTCGGTCTTTTCAGCTCCCGAACCGGTGCAGCCGGTCAGATCACTGCCATCGATGATGCAGTAAAAGCAACCAATACAGAAGTCCTGTCCATTGAATTTCCAAGAGACACCAAAGGCTGGGGCGGTCACGGCAACTACATTGTAATCGGTGGAAATGATGTTTCCGATGTGCGCCATGCGATCGAACTTGGTCTGGAACTTACGAAAAAAAATGCCGGAGAGCTTTATATCAGTGACTCCGGACATCTTGAATTTACTTTTTCCGCCAGTGCAGGTACAGCTCTTCAGAAAGCATTCCACGCTGTTCCCGGTCAGGCGTTTGGATTTATGGCAGGCTCTCCGGCTGCGATCGGACTTGTCATGGCAGACACCGCAATGAAGGCATCTGCCGTAAATATCACCTGCTATATGACACCAAGCATCGGAACCAGCCATTCCAACGAAGTAATCCTCGGAATCTCCGGCGATGCAAGTGCTGTCAGGGCTGCAGTCCTGGAAGCACGCCAGGTCGGCCTGGAATTACTGATTGGAATGGGAAGCTATCCCGAAATCCCCGGCGTACCGTATTTATAAAAAGCTGCAAAAAAGCCTGTATCCTTACCGCTTGTCCCGTGATCGGGGGCGGTAATGGATACAGGCTTTTTATTTACTGTAATTCTCTGTATCAAATTTTAGTTCAGCTGATAAACATCGGCATACTGTAATCCGAAGCTCAGTGCTTCGCTGTGGCTGCTGCAGTAGATATCTACATGACCGTATGGAGTACCAAGATCCTCTACTGTATAGACGTTTCCATTGATCAGAAGCTTGGTTCCGAATGGTACGCCTGCCATAGCTACGGTACGTCCTGCTACCGGCATGGTTCCGCTGGCTGTTGCATTTCCTGCTGTTCCACAGCAGATCGCACAGTTACAGTAAGCAGTCAGCTTAAAGTTTCCAAGGTAAGTTCCCTGGCTGGAGTCAGAAGAATCGCTGCTGTCTGATGCTGCATCAGAACTGTCAGAAGATGATGTATCTTCGCCGGAATCGGAAGAGCTGTCACTGCTGTCTGTATTCCCAGATTCATCTGTGCACTGGCTGTCGTCAGCGATAACTCCTGCTTCTTCATCATCAGAACAGCTGTCATCTGTATTCTCGGAATCAGAAGAATCTTCTGTGGAATCGTCTGTAGACTCATCCTCTGGATAAGACTCATCGTCAGAAGATTCTTCGCTGTAGGAATCCTCTTCTTCACTGTAAGATTCCTCTTCATTTGCTGCCGCTTCTTCTGCTGCCGCTGCCTCGGCTGCTGCCTGAGCCGCTGCTTCCTCAGCTGCACGCTCCTGCTCAGCCTGCTCCATCAGGACTGCGATATCATTGTCTGCGTTGTTGACCTCTGCCATCAGAGCATTCGCTTCTTCCTGACTTGCGCTGATCTGATTTACATAGGAGCTGATGTTATCACTTGTTGTAGCAACAAGGTTCTGAACCTCCTGCTGCTTGGAGCCTTTCTCTGCGAGCATAGTATTGATGGAAGCGGATTCCTCCTCGATCTTCTGCTGCTGATCGGCGATATTCTGCTGTGTTGCCTCGTATTTCTCAAGCATGTTTCTGTCGTATTTGGACAGCTCGGAAATGTTGTTTGCCTGATTCAGGAGCTCGGAAAGACTTCCTGCTGAGATCAGTGCCTCAAACATGGTTGTGCCGCCGTGCTCATATATGTACTGGATACGGTCGGACATTGCTTCCTTCTGCTTGATGGCTGCCTTCTTCGCACTGGCGAGTGCAACCTTGACTTTGTTTAACTCGTCCTCTTTCTCAGCGGCCTGTGTGCTTAACTGGGAAATGCTCTCTGTCAGTTCATTATATTGTGAATTCAGTTCTGACAGGTAGGATTCGAGTTCCTGTTTCTTGCTCTCCAGGCCACTGATGTTTGCCTGTGCCTGGTCAAGTCCTGCCTGCGCTTCCTGCTTCTGAGCCTGTGCTGCGGCTATCTGATCTTCTGTAGAAGCGAATACGGTTGTTCCCATAGAAGCAGTCATTGCACATGTTATCAGCAGTGAAAGAACTTTCTTACTTTTCATATAAACACCTCATAACTTTTTTGTATCCTTAGTATAACACATTTTTTCATAAAATCAACACTTTTATTTAATTTTTGTAACATTCATGTAACATTTCAAATAAAAATCCCCGATTTTACCGCATATCCACTATATCTGTTACAAAAAAATTACACCGTAAAACCAGTCTGCCACTTTCTCCGCAGCACCACCCCAGGCAGATCTGTCATCAATTCTGCACAAAAAAACAGCCCGCCGGGATCTCTCCCAACAGGCTGGTGCAATTGGCATCTGTTATTCCGCCGCAGCTTCCTCCAGTTCCTCTCCGTCTTCCGTATTCAGAAGTTCCTGATATTTCTCCAGGATCAGAGACTGGATATGGTCTCTTGTCTGCGAATTGATCGGATGTGCGATATCACGATATTCTCCGTCACTTGCCTTGCGGCTCGGCATTGCGATGAACAATCCCTTTTCTCCCTCGATCACCTTGATATCATGTACTACAAATTCATCATCTATTGTGATCGAAACGACCGCTTTCATCTTTCCTTCTTTTGCAATCTTTCTCACACGTACATCTGTAATATTCATTTGTTTGCTGCCCCTTTCATTTTTCATACGCACAGTTTGATTCTGTATTTATCTGCCACCATTACCAGCGACCTGATTATAATGCGTACCTTTCATTCTTTTCTACAATGATACGAACCTTGCCGTCCTCACCGGTGTAACAGGAATCTGCCCTGATCGTATCTCGGCTCTCAACGATGCAGTTCTCGATCCGGACATTATCGCCCAGATAAACATCATTGAGGATCACGGAATTCCTGATCACACAGTTGTTGCCTACGTAAACATCCTTGAACAGCACAGAATTCTCAACTGTACCATTGATGATGCATCCGCTTGCAACAAGACTGTTCTTTACGACTGCTCCCGGATTGTACTTCGCCGGTGGAAGGTCGTCGATCCTGGTCTTGATTGCCGGTTCCTGTTTGAAGAAATAGTTCCGGATCTCCGGCTGCAGGAATGCCATATTGGTCCGATAATATGCTTCCGCAGTGGAAATATTGCTCCAGTATGTATCTATCTTATAGCCGTAAATTCGTTTGAGGTTTTTGTAACGGATAAGGATATCGTTTACAAAATCATGTCTGCCTTCCTGGGCAGCGCGCTCCAGAAGCTCGATCAGCTGGCGGCGCCTGATGACATAAATGCCGGTAGAGATCGTATTGTAATTGGATACGATCGGTTTCTCTTCGAATTCTTCGATCCTGCAGTCATCATTCATGCGGACCACGCCAAAACGCTCTACTTCACTCTGGTCCTTACATGTCGTACATACAACAGTGATGTCTGCACGTTTCGAAATATGGAAATCCAGAACCTTGTTGTAATCCATCTTGTAGATACAGTCGCCGGATGCGATCACAACATACGGCTCATGGCTTTTCTTGAGGAAATCAATGTTCTGGTAAATGGCATCTGCTGTTCCCTGATACCACAGGCTGTTGTCCTTGGTGATCGTAGGGGTAAATACAAAAAGTCCTCCCTGCTTACGGCCGAAGTCCCACCATTTGGAGGAACTTAAGTGTTCGTTGAGGGATCTTGCGTTGTACTGGGTCAGTACGGCAACTTTCTGTACGTGTGAATTTGCCATATTGCTCAGTGCGAAATCTATACTGCGGTAACTTCCGGCTACCGGCATTGCTGCGATTGCTCTCTTGTCCGACAATTCCCGCATACGGCTGTTGTTGCCGCCTGCAAGGATAATCCCGATTGCCTTCATGACTGCTCACCATCCTTTGCTTTGATCACCTGTCCACTCTCAAGAATTCCGTTCGGATAATCCTCCGCTGCAGTAATTCCTGAAATTGCAGTGTTTCTTCCTATCTTAACATTGTCCGGTATGACGCTCTGCTCTCCGATCGTAGCAAGTCCGAACGCATAAACTGCAGGCTTGAGGACGTTCTTCGCCTCTTCTCCGCATCCAATGATAACGTTATCGCCAACGGTGACATCCTCTGCTATGATTGCCTTGTCCAGAACGGAGTTCTCTCCTATTACAGTGTTCCTCATAATAATGGAATCCTTCACAACCGTTCCCTTGCCGATCACGACATTCGGTCCGATGACGGAATGATAGACCTCACCGTAGATCTCCGTGCCCTCGCCGATCAGACAGCAGTCTGTCACTGCATCCGCTGCGATATACTGAGGCGGGATAATATCTCCCTTGGTATAGATCCGCCAGTATTCTTCATAAAGATTGAACTCCGGAACAATGTCGATCAGTTCCATATTGGCTTCCCAATAAGATCCCAGAGTTCCAACATCCTTCCAGTATCCACTGTATTCGTAGGCAAAAAGTCTCTGCCCCTTGTCCTTACAATAAGGAAGGATATGCTTGCCAAAGTCACAGTTGCTCTGTGCCTTAAGTGCGATCAGAGCCTCCTTCAGCACAGGCCAGCTAAATATGTAAATTCCCATAGAAGCCAGATTGCTGCTCGGCTTCTCCGGTTTCTCCTCGAATTCCTTCACACGTCCTGTCTCGTCAGTCACCATGATGCCGAAACGGCTTGCTTCCTCCATAGGGACAGGCATACATGCAATTGTGATATCCGCTTTGTTTGCCTTGTGGAAATTCAGCATGATCTCATAGTCCATCTTGTAGATGTGGTCGCCGGAAAGAATCAGCACATAATCCGGATTATACTGCTCCATGTAATCGAGATTCTGGAAAATCGCATTTGCTGTTCCGGTGTACCATTCGCTGTTGTCGCTCCTCTCATATGGAGGCAATACGGTCACACCGCCCTCATTCCTGTCCAGATCCCACGGGATTCCGATTCCGATATGTGTATTCAGACGCAATGGCTGATACTGCGTCAGAACGCCCACTGTGTCAATGCCTGAATTAATACAGTTACTCAGCGGAAAATCAATGATACGATATTTTCCCCCAAAGGCGACCGCTGGTTTCGCTACCTTAGCTGTCAATACTCCAAGTCTGCTGCCCTGACCGCCAGCCAGCAGCATGGCGATCATCTCTTTCTTAATCATGCACTCACCTCTTGTTTTGTTTGATTTTTTAATTATACCATACTCATCAAGATTAGTGAACATTATTTACAATTTTTTTGTGTAAACTTTGTGTTTTTTATATTTATTGCACACGTTTTTTGTGTTACGAAAAAACGTCGCATTACTTTTTATGTGAGTTCTGCACAATTTTTCGACATTTTATTGTATATTTTTTCATCCATCAAACTTAGACTTTTCATTTCCACCCTCAAGGGGTATAATATTAGCGTAACTGTTTCGTATTTTCACAGTTAATAAATTAAGGAGATTATCATTATGTATCAGATAGACTTTCATAAACCGATCGCCATCCATTTCATTGGTATTGGCGGAATCAGCATGAGCGGACTGGCTGAGGTCCTTCTGGAAGAGGGATTCACCATCTCCGGCTCTGACGCGAAGAAAAGCCCGCTGACCACTCTTCTCGAGGAAAAAGGGGCTACCCTCTACTACGGACAGCGTGCTTCCAACATCAAGGACTCTGTTGACGTTGTTGTTTACACAGCAGCCATCCATCCGGACAACCCGGAATTCGCCTGTGCAAAGGAGAAAGGCATCCCGATGCTCACCAGAGCGCAGCTTCTCGGACAGATCATGCGCAATTACGACACCCCAATCGCAGTATCCGGAACTCATGGCAAGACTACCACAACTTCCATGATCTCCCACATTCTGCTCAAAGGTGAATGCGACCCGACCATCAGTGTCGGCGGTATCCTTCCGGCGATCGGCGGAAATATCCGTGTCGGTCAGTCAGAGACTTTCCTCACCGAAGCCTGCGAGTACACCAACAGCTTCCTGAGCTTTTTCCCGAAGATCAGCATCATCCTGAACATGGATGCGGATCATCTGGATTTCTTCAAGGATATCGATGACATCCGTCATTCTTTCCGTAAGTTTGCAGAACTTCTTCCGGCAAACGGTGCACTCATCATCAACGCAGATACTCCGAAATACGAGGAGATCGCGAAGGATCTTCCATGCAAAGTCATCACCTACAGTCTTGAGAAAGAAGCCGACTACACAGCCGACAATATCACATACGATGAATTCGGACATGCCACTTTCCGCGTACTCCATAACGGTGAGCCGATCGGAACCTGCACTCTCCGCGTTCCGGGAATCCACAATGTTTCCAATGCGCTGGCATCCATCGCCTGCGGACAACTTCTGGAACTTTCCAACGAAGTGATCTTTGAGGGACTTAAGGACTTCACAGGAACAGACCGCCGTTTCCAGTACAAGGGACAAATCGGCGGCGTTACGATCATCGATGATTATGCACATCATCCGACAGAGATCGAGGCAACTCTCCATGCAGCAAAGAATTATCCACACAAAAAGATCTGGTGTGTTTTCCAGCCGCATACTTATACACGTACCAAGGCTCTGCTTCCGGAATTTGCCAAGGCTCTTTCCCTGGCAGATCATGTCGTTCTTGCTGATATTTATGCAGCCAGAGAGACTGATAACCTCGGAATTTCCTCCGCAAACCTGCAGGAACTGATCTCTGAGATCGGTACTCCGTGCGAATATTTCCCGACTTTCGACGAAATCGAGAACTTTTTGCTTGAAAATTGTACACAGGGTGACCTGTTGATAACTATGGGGGCCGGAGACGTTGTAAATATTGGAGAACAGCTCCTCGGCAAGTAAGTTATCCACATTATCCACATGCTTATACACATTTTGGACGGTGTATAGCATGTGGATTTTTATTGCCCTGGAGTGTTTACATAAGTGTATGTGGAAGCCTGCAAAAATGCGCTGATTTGCACGTTTTATCGACATTTATCATGGTTGCAGATAATTTTATCCCGATTTTACTTTCCACATTATCCACATTATCCACATTTTAGTGTGGAAATCTTTTACCGAAAAATACCCTATTCTCTTTTGAAAAAGGTTGTGCTATAATCCAATTGTTCCAGACTGCCGCTGTTTCGGCGGCATTTAACCGGAATTTTTTCTTGGAAAGTGAGCGATATTTCATGGCAATGATCACCTTACAAAACTCCTCCATGACGGAGGTCACGATCTTATCGAACACATTTATCGACAATTATATGCCGGAGGCAAACGGGGAATTCGTCAAAGTGTATATCTATCTTTTGCGTTCACTCTCCAATGCTCCGGTTTCTTTCAGTCTGGAGCAGATGGCAGACCGTCTGCTGTGCACAGAGAGGGACATCCTCCGTGCGCTGAAATACTGGGCAAAGCAGGAGCTCCTTGTCCTTGATTTCACAGACAGTGATAAACTCTGCGGGATTGCACTGCTCTCTCCGGATAAACATACGGAGAATGCGTCTTCTGTCTCTGCTTCTGTGGAGACCGTTTCCACCGTAGAACAGCCGGCCATTCAGGCTGCATCAGCTCCTTCCGCCGCTGTGGAACCTTCTGTTCCCACTGGCAAAGCTTCTTCTGACAAGAAGCAGGAACTGACCCCTGAGCGTATCCGCGAGCTGAAGCAGAATGAGGAGATCATCCAGATCCTTTATATCGCAGAACAGTACCTCGGCAAGACGCTCTCCCCTACGGAGAGCCAGAAGCTGCTCTTCTTTTATGACGGGCTTGGCTTAAGCGCGGATTTGATCGAGTATCTTCTTGAATACTGCGTCAGCCACAATCACAAGAGCATCCGTTACATTGAGAAGGTTGCCATTGCCTGGGCTGAGGAAGGCATCACTACTGTCGAGCAGGCGAAGCGTTCCAATTCACGTTATAATAAGGAATATTTTACGATTCTCAAGGCGCTGGGGATCACGAACCGTAACCCGGTTGAGACAGAGATCACGCTTATGGATACCTGGCTCAAGACGTATTGTTTTTCCATGGAGATCATCCAGGAGGCATGTAACCGTACCGTTCTCCAGACCGGACAGGCAAGTTTCCAGTACACGGACAAGATCCTCGAGGGCTGGAAGAAGAAAGAAGTCAAAACTCTCGACGACATCCGTTCTCTGGATGATGAGCACCAGAAACGCCGCCAGAGCAAGAAGGCTGCCTCCAGGAAACCGGCCGCACCTGCTTCCAATAACCGTTTTAACAATTTCGAACAGAGAGAATATGATTTCAGCGAATATGAGAAGCATCTGCTGAATCAGTAAGCTTTTTACACATAAGGAGGAAAGCGTGGCTTTACAGAATTTTCAATATGATACCATCATGAGAGAATATAGCCGCCGTCAGTCAGAGGTCCAGCGTGCCCTCGAGGAGCGGCGCAAAGAAGCGTATACACGAGTTCCCAGACTCCTGGAGATCGACCAGGAAGTCGCATCTTTGAGTGCCCGTAAGGCCCGTGCATTGCTTCTCGGACAGCCGGCTTCCATCGAGGAACTGCGCGAGGAGGTTGCTGCGCTTGCCAATGAGCGGATCTCTCTTCTCAAGGCAAACGGGTTTCCTGCGGATTACCTGAAACCGCATTATTTCTGCCGTGAATGTCAGGATACAGGATATACTGACGGCCACCGCAAATGCGCCTGTTTCAAAAAAGCAGAGATCGAGCTTCTTTATACACAGTCAAATCTTACAGAGATTCTCAAAAAAGAAAATTTTGAGCACTTTTCTTTTGACTGGTATTCTGATACAATAAAAAATGAAGCAACAGGATTAACTGCCCGCCAGACAGCACAGCGGGCTTACGATACCGCCTGGAACTTTGTGCAGGATTTTGACTCCCGCTTCCAGAATCTGTTTTTCTATGGCAGCACCGGTGTAGGCAAGACTTTTCTTTCCCACTGTATCGCCAATGCACTTCTGGAGA
>OGJJ01000491.1_pt1 | contig 36068 bp, 20 predicted proteins | sample 1572081 | NCBI WGS metagenome assembly OGJJ01 (sample SAMEA2582122, study PRJEB24529) | metagenome | biome: Human gut stool | place: China | collected 2011
TGAACGGATTCCCCGCGCATTCCCCATCCATGTGGCACACATGGGTGGGGTCAAGCGGGGCTGACGAAGTCAGTCCATCTCAAGTTATTCAAGATGATCCAGTGGATAAGTTCTTAAATCCCTTCTTGCACAGGGATTAAGTAGTAAAACGAGCTCAAAATCACAGGATCATTTTGCGATTCTGATGCAGCACTTTTGCTTGTACTCATAAAATTGTCGATTAACCGTGTCAGGTTGTGTGATGCTTGATACCATACGGAGTATTCCCGCCAACCCATCGCCATGCAACGATGAAGATCACGTCCACTTACTCCGTGCGTTTGCGCAACTTCAACCGCGTCTTTGACGACACGGTTGAGGTGTATCGCCACGCCGTGGATTACTTCATCGAACTCGTGATGGCGAATTGGAATACTCACTTCGCCAATCTCAGTCGTGCCAACGATTGCATTCGTGTTGCCGAAGGTCTGAGCGTTCGTACGAAAAAGCGTCTGATGACGCCTTACAACTTCTGCCACGACTTCATGAAATTTCCGAGCTACCTTCGCCGAGCCGCCATCAAGGCGGCATACGGACAGGTGTCGTCGTATCAAACGCGTCTGGCTCAATGGAAAGCGAAGCCGGGGCAAAAGGGTCGACAGCCCGGTCTGCCGAAGGCCGGCAGAAGCTTTCCGGTCATGTACCGCGACAATACGTTCATCAGAGCCGGACGCAACAGCGTGAAACTCAAAGTTCGCATTCGCAATACTTGGGACTGGGTTGATGTCGAGCTAGACAAGCACGATGTCGATTACATTGCACTTCATTGCGCTACCCGCAACGAATTGTCGCCGGCATTGAGAAAGCGCGGGAAGAAATGGTATCTGGACTTCTCCTTTGAGGAGAAGGTTATTCTGGATAAGGTGTCTCTTGACACGCAGCGCGTCCTGGGCGTTGATCTTGGGATCAACAATGCATGCGTGTGCTCGGTCATGGATTCAAAGGGCACTATCATCGGCAGACGTTTTAAGAAGCTGCCGGTAGAGCAAGACTCTTTGGAACGTGCCTTGCGGCGCATCAGGAAAGCTCAAAGCAACGGTGCAAAACGCACGCCGAGGCTTTGGGCGAGAGCGAATGGTGTCAACCAGGACATTGCCGTCAAGACGGCCAACTTCATCGCAGGAGTTGCGAACGAATTCAAGGTCGACGTCATTGTCATGGAACACCTTGATCTCGCGGGCCGTAAACGCGGCTCGAAACGTCAGCGACTCCATCACTGGCGAGCCAAGTCTGTCCAGAAGATGGTGGAGCACAAGGCGCACCGGTGCGGAATCCGCATTCGTCGCGTCTGTGCTTGGAACACGTCGAAGCTTGCCTTTGACGGCACCGGTGTCGTTACAAGAGACACGAACAACTACAGCATGTGTACGTTTCAGACAGGCAAGCGCTATTCGTGCGACCTGTCTGCTTCGTACAACATAGGAGCTCGGTACTTCCTGAGGGAGTACGAGAAGTCCATTTCGGTGACGAAATGGCGGCGCATCTCGGCAAAAGTTCCGGGATGTGCCAAGAGGGTCACACGCACCCTGGACACCCTAATTCGGGTTTGCGCGGAGCTGCGTTCCATGTGAACGCAGATTTCTGAGCTTGCTCGCTATCTGTGCCCAGGCAGTCCTTGCCGGTAAAAGGCAGGGAAGCCCCGTCCAATTAATAATTGGGCGGAGAGGATTCACGCGAATTGGCTGACTGTCCGTCAGAGCTTCGGCTCGCCCGTGCCGAACTTCTCGGTGCGGATGCGGGCGGACAGGACGCCTGCGGCCCTGAGGGCCTCGGCGGCGGCCTTCATGAAGCCTGCGGGACCGCAGAGAAGGTAGTCGGCGTTGTCGGTGACAAGCGCCGCGAAGTCCTCCGCAGACGGACGGCCATGGTCGGCCGTGGTGCGCAGGATGAGATGGCGGCCTTCATGGCCGCTGATGCGCGACTCGATCTCGTCCACGCTGCGGAGCATGGCGGCCGCGGGCGTCACGCCGATGCCCGCCGTGATGAAGACGAGCGGGTCGTCGCCCTCGGGCAGGCGGAAGCCTCCCGTCGGCGCGGAGAGGTCGACGAGGGCGCCGGCCGCGAGGTCGCAGAGGACGTTCGAGACCATGCCTGCAGGGAGGCTGTCTCTTGCGGAAATGCGGCGGACGGTGATGCGGATCGAGTTCTCATTGGTCGCCGTCACCGTGTACTGGCGGGGCTGGACGAGGTTTTCTCCGGGGATGTAGACGCGCACTGAGACGTATTCGCCGGGGCGGACCTGAACGACGGAGCCGTTGTTGGCGGGGCCCAGCGTGAGGCTCACGGCGTCGGCCGTCTCCTCGTGCCTGTCGGTGAGCACGAAGCCGCGCCAGCAGCTCCAGCCGCCCGGCGCCTGGGCGGCGCTCGAGTAGCGGTCCTGCTCCAACGCGATCATCATGGCGGCCAGCTGGTTGTAGTCGGCGGACCAGGCGTCGATGACGGAGGGCGTCGCAATCTCGCCGAGCACCTCGCGGATGGCGGCAATCAGATGACGGCCGATGATCGGATAGTGCTCGGCGCGAACGCCCACCGAGCAGTGCCGCATGGCGGTATGCCTTAGGGCGCCCGCAAGCACGGACGGATCGTCGATGTGGGTCGCGTATGCGTGGACCGCATGTGCGAGCGCACGCGGCTGGGAGCCCGTGCGTTGGTGCGTCATGTTGAAGAGCTGCTGGAACTCAGGATTGTGGGTGAGGAGGCGCGAGTAGAAGTGAGCGAGCAGCGCCTCGCCGTTGGTGGCGAGGATGGGAGCAGTTGCCTTGACGACGGCCTTCTGCTAGTCGTTGAGCATGTGTGGGTTCCTTCTTGGTGTTGTTTCTCTTAGCCGAAGGATAAGTCAGGGCGCGCGCCCCGAGCCTGTTCTGAAGAATACGCTTGCATTTCGAAACGCACGCGCGAGAGGAAAAACCATGAGGCGGCGTGTTTGGACGCCGGGGCGCGAAGCCGTCGGACGCGGCTGCGAACTGCGGGGCAGGGAAAGGGGCGGCCCGGAGAGAAGGCGTTCCTAGACGAGAACCTTCTCGATGCCGCCGTTCTTCACGGTGCGGATGAACTGGTCGCGCCAGTTGGCGCCCAGGATCTGGCGGGCCATCTCGACGACGATGTACTCGGCGTCCATGTCGGCGCGCTCCTCATAGCGGGAGAGGCCCTGCAGGCAGCCGGGGCACGTGGTGAGCATCTTGACGTGGCCCTTGATGCCGGCCTTGGCCCTGGCCTTCTCGATCTCCTCGAACTTGCGGTGACGCACCTGGGAGGCGATGTCGGGGCGCTTGACGGCGAAGAGGCCCGACTCGCCACAGCAGCGCTCGGACTGCACGACGTTGGCGCCGGTGAGCTTCTTGACCGTTTCGAGCGGCGGGTTGAGCCTGAGCGGCGTGTGGCACGGATCGTGGTAGAGGTACGTGTCGGCGTGCACGGGCATGGTGATGCCGCGCTCGAGCAGGAACTCGTGGATGTCGATGATGCGGCAGCCCGGGAAGATGCGGTCGAACTCATACTCGTCGAGCGCCTTGATGCAGGTGCCGCAGCTCACGACGACGGTCTTGATGTCGAGGTAGTTGAGCGTGTTGGCCATGCGGTGGAAGAGCACGCGGTTCTCCGTCATCATCTTCTCGGCCTTGGCGGTCTCGCCGTAGGCGAGCTGCGGGTGGCCGCAGCAGCGGTAGCCCGGCGGGAGCACGGTCTGGACGCCCGCGTGCATGAGCATCGCCTCGACGGCGAGGCCCACGTCGCCGAAGAGGCGTTCGGAGCCGCAGCCCGGGAAGTAGAAGACGGCCTCGGCGTCGGCGGGCATGTCGGGACGCCGAAGAATCGGGATCGTGATCTCGTCCTCGATGCCGAGCGCGGCGCGCATGGTCTGTCTGGGCATGCGGCCCGGAAGCGGCGTCGAGACGAGATGGATCACCTGGTCCTTGAGGCTCGGACGGCCCGTGGTGTTGGCGGGCTTTTCACGAATGCGCGCAAGGTCCGCGGCGAGGTACTTCTCGGCGAGCTCGTTGCCGAGGCGCTGCAGCGAGAAGCCCGCGCGAACGGCGCCAGCGTGGAGCGCACGCACGGCGATCGGGTTGACGGCGTCGACGAGCGCGCCGCCCGCGAGCGCAGCGGGATTGAGATCCCTGTGGCCCGAGCGGTTGAGGAAGGCCTTGACGGCAGTGGTCACTTTGCCGAAGTCGATCTTGACGGGGCAGGGCTTGACGCAGCGGTGGCAGATCGTGCAGTGGTCGGCCAGATCGACGAGCTCGTTGAAGTGCTTGAGCGAAAGGCCGCGGCGGGTCTGCGATTCATAGAGGAAGGCCTCCGTCATCAGCCCGAGCGCGAGGATCTTGTTGCGCGGCGAGTAGAGCATGTTGGCGCGCGGGACGTGCGTCGTGCAGACGGGCTTGCACTTGCCGCAGCGCAGGCAGCTCTTGACGGACTGCGAGATGGCGCCGAGGCCCGAATTTTCGAGAATGAGGGACTCCGCGCGGAAGAGCTCGAACGAGGGCGTGTAGGCGCGCTCGAGGCCGCCGCCTGGCATGAGCTTGCCCTTGTTGAAGCGGCCCTCGGGGTCGATCCTGTTCTTCCATTCGCGGAAGGGACGAAGCTCCTCGTCGGTGACGAACTCGAACTTCGTGAGGCCGATGCCGTGCTCGCCCGTGATGACGCCGCCGAGCTTCACGGCGCAGCTCATGATGCGCCCGAGCGTGTGCTCGGCGTCCTGCATCATGCCGTAGTCGTCGGAGTTGACGGGGATGTTCGTGTGGACGTTGCCGTCGCCCGCGTGCATGTGGAGCGCGACGAAGAGGCGGCTCCTCACGTGCTTCTTGTGGAGCGCGTGAAGCTCGGCCATCACGTCGGTGGGCAGCGCCTCGGCGAGGATCTCGAGGATCTCGCGCTTGACGGAGATGCGAAGGCGCCCGTCGCGCATGGCGAGAAACACGGTCTCGCCCTCGCGGGGCTCGACGCCTTCGGCGAGATAGGGCGCGGCGTCGCCGTCCATGGCGGCGCGCATTTCCTCCCAGCGGGTCCTGACGCGGGCCGCGAGGTCGCGCGCGAAGGTGATGCCGGGACGCTCGTCGAGCGCGGTGTCGGCGAGGCGCTCGATGAAGGCGCCCGCGATGCGGATCTTGTTCTTGAAGGAGAACTCGATGTTGATGCGCTCGATCTCGTCGGAGTATTCGCCGAGACGCTCGAGCGGAATGACGACGTCCTCGTTGAGCTTGAAGGCGTTGGTGTGCTTGGCGATGGCTGCCGTGCGGGAGCGCTCCTTCCAGTAGGCCTTGCGATCGGCGGACGTGCGGGCGATGAAGCCCGCGCCGCCGCGGGCGCGCGCCATTTCACAGCAGCGTTCGGCCACGGCGTCGAGGTCGGCTTCGTTGTCGGAGACGATGTCGGCGAGAAGCACCATCTTGGGCATGCCGCGGCCCTCGAGCTTGGCACGGTAGCCGACGGCGCGCACGTAGCGCCAGTCGATGTGCTCGAGACCCGCAAGCTCGACCGTCGGATGGCCGCGCACGAAGTCGCGCACCTCGACGATGGCGGGTGTGGATTCGGCCACGGTGCCGTAGAACTCGAGGCAGACCGTGCGGCCGAAGTCGGGCATCCGGTGCAGCACGAAGGCGGCGCTCACGATGATGCCGTCCGTGCCTTCCTTCTGTATGGCGGGCAGGCCGTTGAGAAGCTTGTTGGTGACGTCCTTGCCGAGGCCCGCCTTGCGGAAGGTGCGGCCCGGAATCGAGAGGCGCTCTGTCCTGACGACCGCGCCCTCGTCGGAGAGCTCGTGGATGTCGAACTCGGCGGTCTCGACCTCGTGGATGCGGCCGAAGTTGTGGTTGACGCGCTCGACGCGGATCATGCGGCCGTTGACGTCGACCATCTTCCACCAGGCGAGGTTGTCGATCGTCGTGCCCCAGAGGGCGGCTTTCTTGCCGCCCGCGTTGATGGCGACGTTGCCGCCGATGCAGCAGGCGTCGGCCGAGGCGGGGTCGACCGCGAAGACGAGGCCTGCGGCGGCCGCGGCCTCCTCGATGCGGCGGGTGACGCAGCCCGCGCCGCATTCAATCACGGGATGCTCGCCCTCGACGCCCGGCAGGCGGCGCATGACGGGACCGCTGTGGCGGTCGAACTTCTCCATGTTGATCACGGCCGTGTCGGGGTGCAGCGGAACGGCGCCGCCCGTGTAGCCCGTGCCGCCCGAGCGCGGAATGATGGTGAGCTTGAGCTCGAAGAGCGCGCGCACGAGGGGCGCGATCTCCTCCTCGCGGTCGGGCGTGAGGACGACGAACGGATACTCGATGCGCCAGTCGGTGGCGTCGGTGACGTGCGTGACGCGCGCAAAGCCGTCGAAGCGGATGTTGTCCGGATCGGTGATCGCGGACAGACGGCGCTTCACTTCGGCACGGCGCTCGATGAGCTTCGGGAAGCTGTTGTCGAAGCGGCACACGGCGGCGCTCGCCTCGGAGACGAGGCGAAGCACGTCGGCATTGCCCTCGGCGCGCTGGCGAACGGCCTCGAGGCGGCGGCTCATCTCGCGCACGAGCAGTTTGCGGCGCTTCGGGTGCACGATCAGGTCGTCGACCAGATAGGGATTGCGCTCGACCGCCCAGATGTCGCCGAGCACTTCGAAGAGCATGCGGGCGGAACGGCCGGTGCGGCGAGAGCCGCGAAGAGACTCAATCGTGTCCCAGGCCTTTTCGCCCAGGAGACGGATCACAATCTCGCGGTCCGAGAGCGACGTGTAGTTATAGGGAATCTCGCGAACGCGCGCGGGAGCGGTCATCTCGGTCATCAGGGGGGAACTCCGTTGGTGAGGCGGGTTCGGCGTCAGGCGCGAACCGCATTGAATGGCAGGGGATTCTTTCATTCTAACCCATTGATTTTCAAGGGTTATACATCAGATTGACTAGGGTGAAATGGGTGCAAATACCCCCTTGGGAGTATTCGTCGTAAGGGAAAACTGTCATTTTTGGGTGACAGCGCGCCTCTTCGGGAGGCGGAGGCGGTCCAAGCGGGCGAGGAATTTTTTCAGGGAATCGAGCCGACGGCTGCGCAAACGGGTAAAATGCGAGTCACCTAAAAGAGAATCATTTTCCTTCTCAGCCCTCACCCACGGGGCTGGACCCGGGCTTCCGAACCCCTGAGGCGGCCCGAGGCACGAAGGATCAGCCCCCCCATATATAAAAATGTCCGACACATTCACTCTGGACAAGGCCGCCATCGGAGACGAGCTCGAGGTGGTCGGCGTCCATGCCGAAGGCGCTCCCGAAGACTGGGAGATCTGGCTTGAGGAAATCGGCTTCACCGCGGGCGAACCGTGCGTGGTGTTGCAGAAGGCCGCTCTGGGCGGCGATCCGATCGCGGTCCGCATCGGCGTCTCGACGTTTGCGCTGAGGTTGGTCGAGGCCCGCTGCATCGAGGTGAGGAGGCGCGACTGATGGCCGTCTCCACCGTTGACATCTATCCGTCCGGGCCGCTCATCGCGATGCTCGGCAATCCGAACGCCGGCAAGACGTCGCTCTTCAACATTCTGACGGGTTCGAAGCAGAAGGTCGCCAACTATGCGGGCGTGACCGTCGAGCGCGTCGAGGGCCAACTCATCGGCGCGCCCGAGAAGATCCGCGTGCTCGACCTTCCGGGCACCTATTCCTTTCATCCGCGCTCGCCCGACGAGAAGGTGACGGTCGACGTCCTCAAGGGCGTCGCGCGCGGCGAGCGCAGGCCCGACCTCGTCGTCTGCGTGCTTGACGCGACGAACCTGAGGCGCGGCCTCAAGCTCGTCATGGCCGCGCAGCGCCTGAAGCTCCCCGCCGTGGTGGCGGTCAACATGATGGACCTCGCGCGCCGCCGCGGGATCGAGCTCAAGGCCGAGGACCTCTCGCGCGAGCTCGGCGTGCCCGTGGTCGAGACGATCGCCGTGCGCAAGCAGGGCATCGACAGGCTCACCGAGCTTCTCTCCGACCCATCCGCCTGGTCGTCTTGGGTGCCCGAGGCGACCGAGGAGGACGACCTTGCGCGCCTCAACAGGATCCTGCGCAAGCTCGGGCTTGACAAGATCTTCCCCGACGAATTCTCCGACCGCATCGACCGCGTCGTGCTCAATCCTTGGCTCGGCGTGACGATCCTGATGATCATCCTCTTCTTCGTCTTCCAGGCGGTGTTCGCTTGGTCCGCCTATCCGATGGAGTGGATCGAGGAGGGCTTCAACATGCTCGGAGAGCTGTGCGCCGAGCACCTGCCCGACGGGTTCGTGAAGGACCTGCTCGTCGACGCCGTCATCGGCGGCGTGGGCGGCGTGGTGGTGTTCCTGCCGCAGATCCTGATCCTCTTCTTCTTCATCCTGCTGATGGAGGAGTCGGGCTACCTGCCGCGAGCGGCGTTCCTGCTTGACCGCACGATGGGCTCGGTGGGCCTTTCGGGCCGCTCCTTCCTGCCGCTTCTCTCGGGCTACGCCTGCGCGGTGCCCGCCATCATGGCGGCTCGCATCGTCGGCAACCAGCGCGACCGCTGGGCGACGATCGCCATTGCGCCGCTGCTCACCTGCGGCGCGAGGCTGCCCGTCTACGCCGTGATGATCGCGGCCTTCGTGCCCGACGTCTCCGTCTGGGGCGTGGGCCTGCAGGGCCTCGTGCTCTTCGCGCTCTACTGTCTCGGCATGGTGGGCGCGCTCGTCGTCGCCTGGATCCTCAAGCACACGACGGGCAAGGGCGAGAACCGCACGCTGATGCTCGAGCTGCCGAGCTACCACCTGCCGCGCATCGACGCGCTCGCGCACGGCCTCTGGCAGCGCGCCTGCATCTATCTGCAGAAGGTGGGCACGATCATTCTGGCGCTCACGGTCTTCCTCTGGGTGCTGACGACCTTTCCGGGCGCGCCCGCCGGCGCGACCGATCCCGCGATCAACTACAGCTTCGCGGGCATGCTCGGCCGCGCGTTGGAGCCCCTCTTTGCGCCGATCGGCTTCAACTGGCAGATGTGCATCTCGCTCGTTCCCGCCATGGGCGCGCGCGAGGTGGCCGTCTCGGTGCTCGGCACGCTCTACGCGACCGCGAGCGACGCGGAGGACGCCCTCGTGCCGATCCTGCAGCACAGCTGGACGATCCCGATGGGCCTCTCCTTCCTCGCCTTCTTCGTTTTCAGCCCGTCGTGCTTCGCGACGCTCGCCGCCATCAAGCGCGAGATGGGCACCTGGAAGGCGCCGGCCGTCCTGTGGGTGGCCTACACGCTCCTCGCTTACGCCTTCTCCTTCGTCGTCTACCGCACGGCCCTCTGGGTCTGCGGCTAAGCCCGGAAAGGGCGCCGTCGAGGGACGGGCAAGAACAATTCGGGCGCCTGCGGCAGATGCTGCGGGCGCCCGAATTGTTTTCAGGACTGCTTCACTATGAAGCGCTCGACGACGTCCGCGGCTCCGAGTACGCGGGCGCGCCTGAGGTATCCGGGATGATGGAACCTCGTGCAGCCCATACCCGAAGGATCGGTTCGAGGATCAGAACGTCCGTTGCGGCATGGTGCATTTTGAAGGCCACTTCAAGGGGACGTACGGTCTTCGCGCCAAAGAGGGCCTCAAAATGCGCCGAGGCCGCTCGATGAAAATCAGCTCGCAAAGTATCTTCGACCAGCGTTCAGCCCGTCCTTCGGGGCGAGACGGCGGGCTCGCAGGCTCTGAAGACAAGCGCATCGGAACCCGTCGAGCTGAAGCTCCAGTTGTTGCATGACGATGCATTTTCGAGTGACGGAGGGACTGCAACTGTAAAGGGTGGAAAGGTGGTTTGGCGTGGTTTACAGTCATGAGTGGAAATGACCGGGATGCTTTTCCGTGAGCCGGCCGGAGGAAGAGAGTCGGCAAGTGTAAAGGTAAAATATGTCTGATCTGTAGTTTAAAGTATGCGTTACAGTCAGCGGGCGGGGTTGACAGTTCCGGTACCACATGTTTACAGTTTGAGCTGTCGCGGGGCCATTTCCGGTTGCGCGACGGGGCTGCGGGAGCGGACGGAGTGCACCCCGGCGGAAGGGTTTACAGTTGATTTGTCAAGTCGGGAGGACGGCATGTCTGAAGTCGGGAATGAGGACGCGGGCGGCGTGCTGGCGCGTCTCATGAGGGGCGCGAATCTGCGCAGGAGCGTCGAGGTGCTCAAGGCGCCCGACGAGAGTCTTGCAGCGACGGTTTCGGCCCTTGCGAACACGGCGGGCGGATGGATTCTGATCGGCCCCGATCCTGAGGACGGATGGCGGTCTGCGGTGGGGTTCGATGCCGAGGCGGCGGTCGAGGCCCTTCGCGGGGCGCTCGGGGCGGTGGAGCCTGAGGTGCGCGCGGAGGCGGGGATTGCGTCCGTTGACGGACGGCCCGTCGCCTGGCTGCGCGTGCATGAGGTCGACCGCAGGCGCAGGCCCGCCCGCGTGCAGGGCGCGGGCCGTGCGGGCGCCTTTCTGAGAACTGACGAGGGCACCAGGCCTCTGACCGCCTATGAGCGCTACCGCATGATGGAGGAGCGCTGTCCGCCGCTCTTTGACATTGAGCCCGTCGAGCACGCGAATCCCGACGAGCTCGAGGCCGAGCGGATCGCCGCGATGCTCGGCTTTGCGAGGGAGCGTCATCCGAACGTCTTCGCGAGACTCTCCGACGAGACGGCCCTGATGCAGCTCGGCGTCCTCACCCGCGTCGACGGCAGGATCTGCCCGACGCTCGGCGGCCTTGTCGCCGGCTCGATCTTCCCGCAGAAGCATTTTCCGAGGCTCGTGCTCGAGGTGTCGGTCCTCGAGGGACCGAGGGACGACGGCGCGGACGAGGGCCGCAGAGTGCTCTTCATGAAGCCCGTGCCCGGCCCCGCCGCCGAAATGGCCGCGGAGGCGGAGAGGATCGTCATGGCGTCGTGGGCGCCCGCCGCGGAAACGACGGATGGGGCCTTCGCCCGAGCCCTTCGCGCCGCGCTCGTCAACGCCCTTGAGCACAGGGATTATTCGCCTGAAGGACGAGGCATGCCCGTGCGGGTGCGCGTCTTCGAGGACGCCGTCGACATCAGGAGCCCGGGCGGACTCTTCGGCATGGCGCCCGAGGCGCTCGCCTCGGACGCGGGCCTCAGGGCGAGCCGAAACGAAAGGCTCGCGCGCATGCTTTCCCTCACGCCGCTCGCAGGCGGCCTCGCCGCCGAAGGCACGGGCTTCGGGTTTGCCGCGATCCTCGGCTGCGGGGCCGACGGCCTCGCCGTGCGCGTCGAAACCACGCCCGCCGCCTTCACGGTCATCTTCGCAAAGGCGGCCGAGGAGGAAAAAGCCGACATAAGAGAAGAGGTGAGGGCGGAGGCTCCGGACGAGTCCGCAGCGCCTTTGGCGGGTGCGGATCAGGCCGACTTCGAGACGATTCTCAGGGAGAGGCTCGCGGAGGCGGGCAGTCTTTCGGTCAAGGAGATCACGCTCCTTGCGGGCGTCTCCCGCCAGACGGCCGCCAAGCGCGTGAAGCGTCTTGTGGAGGCGGGCGTCATCGAGCCCACCGAGGCGCGCCAGAACCCGAGGCAACGCTATCGCCTCGCCGCGAAGGGCCGACGCGCCAAGCGCGGGTGAGGTCGCTCAAAAGACTGCTCCGCGCTCGTTTCGGGACTCTTGGAAGGGCGGGAGGGGGGCGGTAGAATGAACGGAAGAACGAAAGTGCCGGACTCGACGGCAGAACAACAGCCAGCCAAAGGACAACGCAAGGATATGCGCCGCAAGAACAAGAAGATCGACATGCTCAACGGATCGATCTGGGACAAGATGATCGTCTTCGCCCTGCCCCTCGCCTTCACAGGCATGCTCCAGCAGCTCTTCAACGCTGCCGACGTTGCGGTGCTCGGGCGCTTCGTCTCGAACGAGTCGATGGCGGGCGTGGGCAACAACGTGCCCGTCATCGGCCTCATCATTGCGTTCTGCATGGGTCTTGCGCTCGGCGCCAACGTCGTGGTGGCGAGGCTGCTCGGCATGAAGGAGCCCGAGCGGGCGAACAGAGCCGTGCACACGGCGCTCGCCACGGCGGTGATCTTCGGCATAGGCGCGGCGATCGTCGGCGAGTGCTTCGCGGGGCCCGCCATGGACTGGCTGTCGGTGCCCGAGGCCGTGAGAGACGATGCGCTCACCTATCTGCGCGTCTATCTTCTCGGCATGCCCTTCATTGCGATCTACAACTTCCTCGCCGCTGTGATGCGAAGCCAGGGCGACACGCAGACGCCGCTCTGGGCGCTGGTGGCGGCGACCCTCGTCAACATTGCGGGCAATCTCTTCTTCGTGCTCGCCTTCGGCATGGGAACGGCGGGTGTTGCGCTCGCGACCGTCCTCGCCAACGCGCTCGCCGCCTCGCTCCTCTTCTTCAGCCTCATAACGGCCGAGGGCCCGCTTCACATTGAGCCGCGCGAGGTGTTCCGGATCGACATGACGGCGCTGCGCCCGATGGTGAGGATCGGCTGGCCCGCGGGCCTTCAGGGCGCGGTCTTCTCGATCTCGAACCTCGTCATCCAGTCCGCCATCAACAGTCTCGGCGCGGACGCCATGGCGGGTTCGGTCGCGGCCTTCACGATCGAGATCAACATCTACTGCTTCATCAACGCCTTCGGTCTGGCCGCCACGACCTTCGTGAGCCAGAACTACGGCGCGAAGAACCTCGAGCGCTGCAAGCGCGCGACCTACGTCGCCACGGGCCTCAACATGGTCGCCACCGTCCTGATGGTGGCGCTCGTGCTCGTCTTCGGACGCACGATGCTCGGACTCTTCACGGACGTGCCGGCCGTCGTCGAGCTCGCGATGGCGCGCATCTTCTGGGTGGCGAGCTTCGAGCCCATCAGCGTGCTCATGGAGGTCTCCTCGAGCGCCATGCGAGGCTACGGCTACTCGATGCCGCCCGCCATGGCGACCCTCATCTGCGTGTGCTCCGTGCGCCTCATCTGGGTCTGGACCGTCTTCGCGGCAAGCCCCGACTACGTGACCCTGATGATCGTCTATCCGATCAGCTGGGCCGTCACCGTCGTGCCGCTGCTCTACCTCTACGTGCGCCTCATGAAGCGCATCAAGCGCAGGTTCGAGGAGCGCGCCCTCGAAGCCGAAGCCGCCTGACGTCGTGTCCGTCAACGAAAACGGCCCCCGTGAAGGCAGGGGCCGTTTCTGTTCGAGAGGATTTCCGGCGGCTATGCCGAGGACTTCTCGAAGTAGGTTGAGATGCTCTCGAGGAAGCGCGAGGGCCTCTGGGCGTAGTTCCAGGCGTTCGCCGCGGGCATCGTCAGGACGAGCGTGCGCTTTGTTCGGCTGATGGCGACGTAGAGCTTGCGGGCGTCCTCGAGGATGTCGGCCTTGTCGTGGTTCTTGAAGAACGGGTACGTGCCGTCGATGACGCTGGTGACGATGACGTTGTCGAACTCGAGCCCCTTGGCCTTGTGGACCGTGGAGATGAAGACGCGGTCGCGCACGATGTCGCTCGAGCAGAGGTCGGGCTCCTTGAGGGAGTTGATCTGCACGAGGTTTCTCTGCAGCTGCGCGTAGAGCGTCGGCTGTGAGGTCGTGTTGATGAGCACGCGGTCGAGGTACTCGTAGATGAGCGGGAGCTTCTTGCGGATGTTCTCGATCTCGCCCTCGTCGTCCGTGTAGTTGGGCAGGGCCTCGATGAACTGCCTGAAGACCTGGACGAGGATCGCCTCGTCGGCGGCGGGCATCCTGCGGTACATGAGGTTCCTGTGCTCGAGGAACATCGGGAGCACGATCTTCCTGAGCGTGTCGGACATGCGCACGACGCTCGGGTTGGAGAGGAAGCGCCGCTGGAGCTCGACGAGCGGACGGGCCTGGGCGTGGAACCAGCGCAGCAGGCTGACGGTCGCCTCGACGTCGTCGTCGGCCTTGTGGGTGTTGCTGCCCTCGAGTCCGAGGACCGCGATGAGGTCCTTGAGCTTGTGCGAGGGAAGGCGCGCAAGGCCCGCGGCCTTGAGGATCGCGGGCTCGAGCGCATGGGAGAGCTTGAGCGTGTCGAAGCGGCGCACGAGCTCGGTGCGGTCGACGTCCTCGTCGGGTCCCGCCGCATCGCCGCGCACGCGCCTGAGCTGGTCCTTGAGGACGGCGTACTGGGCGTTGACGATGTTGGCGTCGTATTCGACGTTGTGGCCCACGACGGGCGCGTAGCCCACGAAGTCGAGGAAGATCTTGAAGCCCGCCTCGGGCGTGACGAGCTCGGCGCGGTGCGCCTCGTACTCCTCGAGCATCGGATTCGGGATGTTGCCGAGCATCTTCGGAATCTCGCGCTCCGTTTCAAGGTAGAGCACGAGCCGCTCGACGACTTCGCCCGCACGCAGCTTGACGGCGGCGATCTGGATCACCTCGTCGAGGCCGATGTCAAGGCCCGTGGTCTCCGTGTCGAAGACGACGAGCTCGCCCTCGTAGGCGCGCATGAAGTCCTCGAGCGCGCTGACGGGCTCCTTTTCGTCATGCGTGCTGTAGAGCATGAGGTCGGAGGCAAGAAGCCCGCGCCTGGGAAATTCGACGGCAAGGTAGTCTCGGATCTTCTTGAGGGAGAGGTTCTTCTTCGAGCTGAGCCGATAGACGAGCTGGGCCCAGGGGGCGCTTCTGAAGTCGTCCTTGAGCACGCTCAGGTAGGCCTTGGCGGCCTTGAGGATGTTCTGCCTGAAGATGTCGCTGCCGGAGATCTTGAAGTGCTCGATGTCCTGTGCCTTGAAGGCGGCGCTGACGGCGTCGGCCTCGCGGTTGCTCGGCACGATGACGGCCGTCGTCTCCTCGGGGCGTCGCCCTTCGAGCAGGTCGCACAGCAGCATCAGCTGCGACTGCGGCGTGGCCGTGCGGATGGCGCGCAGGGCCCCTTCGGGTCTTGCGACCGTCTTCTCGGCCTTGGGCAGGAACTCGGGATCGCACTCGAGCACGCGCTGCGCATAGGTGTTGAACATGTTGAGCAGGTAGTCGGGCGAGCGGAAGTTCCTGTAGAGGCGGTGGATCTCGTGCGTCTTGTGAAGGGCCCTGAGCGTGTCGAGCTTGGCGCCCATGAAGGAGAAGATCGCCTGCTGCTCGTCGCCGAAGTAGACGCACACGCTCCTGTCGATCGAGTCGTTCCAGAGCTTTTTGACGATGTCGAGCTGCAGGGGCGAGAGGTCCTGTACCTCGTCGACCTGGATCCAGGCGTAGCGCCCGCAGGCCTCGGGGGTGGCGTCGAGCCAGGCCCAGGCCTTGAGGAGCAGGTCGTTGAAGTCGAGCAGGTGCTGCGCGGTCTTGTACTCGAGGTAGCGCCTTGCGGCCGCGTCGATCGCGGCATGGTCGAGCTCGATGCAGCGGCCGAAGTCGTCGACCTTGATCAGTCCGAAGGCGTCGAGCTCGTCCTGGTTCTTCTTGTTGACGTCGAATTCTGGCGTGGGATGAAACGTCTCCTCGGGGAAGCCGTTCGCCTCCTGAAAGAGCCTTGCCGAGCGCGCCATGATGTAGTCGGCGGCATTGCCCGGCAGGGATCGTCCTCTGCAGCCGCCGGGGATGTTCTCGATGAGCAGGCCCTCGATCACGTCGTGGACGTCGTCCTCGTCGAGGATCGTCGAGATCTCGGAGACGACGTCGTTGTCAAAGAGAAGGCGGGAGCAGAAGCGGTGGAGGTTGCCCACGTAAAGGGTGTCCATGCACCGGTCCGTGAAGCGCTCGTCGATGCGCTCCTTCATGCCGCGCGCGGCTCGGTTCGTGAACGTGAGGCAGAGCATGTCGGAGAGGTTCACGCCGTCCTTGAGCGCGACGGCGATGCGCTCGGTGAGGATGGCGGTCTTGCCGCAGCCCGGCGGTGCGAGCACGAGATGGCGCCCCTGCGAGAGCTCGATCGCGGCCTGCTGGTCGGGGTTGAAGACGACGGGGGCGCCCTGCGCGGCGATCCTCGCCTTGGGCGGCGTGAGCGGCCTGAAGTCGGGATAGCGGAACTCGCGGTCGAGAAGCGACATGAGCCAGACCGCGATCCCGTGTCCGTACTTGAGGCACTCGGCGGCGTCGTCGGCCGTGCGCACGCGGTAGTGGCGCTCGCCCGTCTCGAGCATCGTCCCGGACGTCCCGAGCCTGAAGTGCGAGGCCTCGTTGCCCAGATCGCGGATGCGGCGGAAGTATTCGAACGTGAGGCTGTCGGCGAGCTGGCGCACGAGCGGCGTGCGCATCATCTCCGAATAGGTGTGCCTGTCGTCCTTGAGGATCGTGCGCAGCACGCCCTCGGCAAACTGGCGCATGACCTGCGTGCACTCGCGGTAGTGGTGGTCGCGAAAGAGGTTTTCGGCCCGTTCGCCGAGAGCGGCGAGTGCAGGCTTGCGGAGCTGCAGAGGCGAGAAGTTCATGTTGCGGGTCTCCTGCGGCGGATGCGGCCGCAATCGAAGTCTTGAGTCCTGACCGGATGTTTCGAACATTGTACGACGGCATGCCGGAAGGCACGTCCCTCAAGCGGGAAGCGAAGGGGAGGAAGGCTTCCTGCCTATATTTGCGTACCTCTTGACGTCGCTCGAGATTCCTCGGACTTTTCTCCTAAGACATCTCGAGTAGATGCGTCGGAATCGCTCCGGAGGCTCCCATAGAATGATCGGACGGCCACTTCAAAGGCCCTCTTCATCAATTCACCACAGGAAACTTCTACATGCGTTCTGATCCCCTCAAGAAAGGCATCAACGCGGCTCCCCAGCGCGCGCTTCTCAAGGCTCTCGGTCTCTGCGATGCGGAGATTGAGCGCCCGCTCATCGGCGTCGTCTCCTCGCAGAACGACATCGTTCCGGGACACGTCTTTCTTGACAAGATTACGGACGCGGTGAAGCAGGGCGTCGCCCTGGGCGGCGGCGTGCCCATCGTCTTCCCGGCCATCGCCGTCTGCGACGGTCTGGCGATGGGCCACAAGGGCATGAAGTATTCGCTCGTTTCGCGCGAGCTCATCGCCGACAGCGTCGAGGCGATGGCCACGGCGCATCCGTTCGACGGCCTCGTGATGGTGGCCGCCTGCGACAAGAACGTGCCCGGCCTGCTCATGGCCGCCGCCCGCCTCAACATCCCGAGCATCGTGATCTCGGGCGGCGCGATGCTCGCGGGCCGCGCCTGCGGCCGCAAACTCTCCTACTCCGACATCTCCGAGGGCGTGAGCCGCTTTCGCACGGGCCAGATCGATGCGAAGACCTTCCTCGAGCTTGAGAACAAGTCCTGTCCGACCTGCGGCTCCTGCTCGGGCATGTTCACGGCCAACTCCATGAACTGCCTCACCGAGGTGCTCGGCATGGCGCTGCCCGGCAACGGCACGATTCCCGCCGTCATGTCCGCGCGCTATCGCCTCGCCAAGGAGGCGGGCCTTGCGGTGATGGAGCTCGTGAAGAACAACATTTGTCCGCGCGACATCATGACGAAGGAGGCGTTCGAGAACGCGCTCACCGTCGACATGGCGCTCGGCTGCTCCACGAACTCGATGCTGCACCTGCCCGCCATCGCGCACGAGTGCGGGTTCGAACTCGATCTCACGGAGGCCAACGCCATCAGTGCGCGCACGCCCAACCTCTGCCACCTCGCTCCTGCTGGCCACCGCTACATCGAGGAGCTCGACGAGGCGGGCGGCATCCCCGCCGTCATGAACGAGCTCGCCCGCGCGGGCCTGCTCCACACGAACCTGCCGACCGTTACGGGCAAAACCGTGGGCGAGAACATCGAGGGCCGCGAGATCCTCGACGCCGAGGTCATCCGTCCCGTTTCCGATCCGTTCTCGAAGGAAGGCGGCATCGCCGTCCTCAAGGGCAACGTGGCGCCCGACGGCTGCGTCGTCAAGCGCTCGGCCGTGGCGCCCGAAATGCTCATGCACACGGGCCCGGCCCGCGTCTTCGACTGCGAGGAGGATGCGCTCGAGGCCATCTACGGCGGCCGCATCAATCCCGGCGACGTCGTCGTGATCCGCTACGAAGGTCCTAAGGGCGGTCCCGGCATGCGCGAGATGCTCAACCCGACCTCCGCCATCATGGGCTCGGGCCTCGGCGGATGCGTCGCGCTCATCACCGACGGCCGCTTTTCGGGCGCAACCCGCGGCGCCGCCATCGGCCACGTCTCGCCCGAGGCCGCCGTGGGCGGTCCGATCGGACTCCTCGAGGAAGGCGACATGCTCACGATCGACATCCCCGCGAACACCATCAGCGTCGACCTCACCAACGAGGAGCTCGCCCGACGCAGGGCCGCCTGGAAGCCCCGCGCCCCGCGCATCACGACGGGCTACCTCGCCCGCTACGCCAAGCTCGTGACCTCGGGCATGAGCGGCGCCGTGCTCGAATGACGGACGCAGTCCGCGCGCCTTCGGGCGTGCATGAATGAAATCCCGGAAAGCCCCTTGTCCTGCATCGGACGAGGGGCTTCGTCGTTCTCTGGATCCCGGACGGCCGCGGATTCCTGCCTGAATGAGCCGCGGGTAAACCCTTGGGATTTGCGTAAAGACATCACGTGTTTGCGGTATCGGTCCGCGCGTCCGACCCCGAACGTGTCCGAGGACGGGTGACGGCACTTGCCCACGCTCTTTCGCACTGCGAGTAGGCGAGAGTCATTCTCAACTATGTGATGATCGTCGTCCACCATAGGCGAATGCAAATGAGAAGCATCCGCAGATAGAAAGAATAATGAAAGAATGAGAACCATTCTCATATAAGATTCGGGGAACTGCGCGCCCGTGGGCGCACGGGCACATCTCTGGACTTTTTTCAATCGGACTACCGGATCATGGTGCTTCACCGAACTCTCATTGCCGCCGCCGTGCTTGCCGCGACGGCTCCCGCCTGGGCCTCGACCGAAGAGGCTGCGCGCGCCGTCGAGGAGCCTGCGCAGGCGGACGCCGCCGAACCAGCCTCAGACGAAGGCGAATCCGTCGTCGTGCGCGACCGTGCGGGCGAAAGCCTCACGTCGTTCACGCATCTCACCCGCGAGGATATCGCCAGGCGTCCGACGGAGGACGGCAACATCACGGACCTCCTCAAGAGCAATCCTGCGGTCCAGTTCTCCAATCACGGCGACGGCTCTCTGCAGATGGGCGAGATCAAGCCGTCGAACATTTCGATCCACGGCTCGGTCGCCTATCAGAACAACTACACGCTCGACGGCATCTCGACCAACAGCGACCTCGATCCCGCCGAGCAGACTTCGGTGACGACGACGCGCCTCGGCGGCTCGGACGAGCAGGGCTTCTACGTCGACAGCCGCCTCATCGACAGCGTTACCGTCTACGACCACAACATTCCCGCCTCCTTCGGCGGCTTCACGGGCGGCGTCATCGACGCTCAGACCCGTAGCTGGTCGGGCGAAAACCACATCAGCGTGTTCGGCCGCATGACGAAGTCGGGCTGGAGCCGCATCCACACCGATTCCGCGCTCGACGTCGGCTCGGGCGACGCGGACGTCTCGAAGCCCGCCCAGTTCCAGACCGACTTCGAAAAGAAGACCTACGGCTTCACGGGCGAATGGGGCATTACCGACAATCTCGGCGTCGTCGTGGGCTACACCCGCCGCGAGTCGAAGATCCCGACCATTCAGGTGCCGGGCACCCGAGTCTCCATCGTGCCCGACGACCAGAACTGGACCGGCTGGGGCGTTCTTGAGACGCCGGTCGGGGGCGGCACGCAGACGCAGCGCCGCACGGCCGACAACTTCTTCGCGAAGGCCACGCTCTACGCGACGCCCTGGACGGAGGCGAGTCTCGCGCTCACCTATTCGGGCTACGAGTCGAAGGGCTTCCTCACGACAGTCGCCGACTCCGGCTATGAGGATCACCACGACGGCCTCAACCTGACGGCCAGCGTCAAGCACCGCATGAAGGCGGGCGTGCTCGACTCGTCCCTCGCGTACACGCGCATGACCGACAAGCGCACGAGCGACGTCAAGAACTGGACGCAGCTCGACCGCTATACGATCGGCATGGACGACACGGGGAGCACCTCGACGACGAGCATGACCTCGGCCGCCTCGGGCGGTCTCGGGGACCTCGAGAGCACGCAGTCCGTCATCAACGCGAAGACGAGGATGGACTGCGAGCCCGTCATGGTCGGCAGCGTCAGCCATCAGTTTAGCGCGGGCGCGGACCTCTCCTCGACGCACGCCGAGTACAGGCGCGGCAGCAACTACTACCGCTGGGGCGTCACGCAGTCCGTGATGCAGTCGGACTACGGCGAATTCTCGCAGACCGACTTCTACACGACGCGCTGGAAGGCGGGCACGTACGAGGCCGACTACAACCAGGCGGCGCTCTTCGGCGAGCACAGGATGGGCGTGGGCGACTTCGTGATCCGCACGGGCCTGCGCGCCGAGTACGACGACTTCACGAAGGACGTCAACATCGCGCCGCGCTTCACGACCTCGTGGGACCTCTTCGGCAACGGCGGCTCTGTCATCACCGTGGGCGCCAACCGCTACTACGGCCGCAACATCCTCACCTACGCGCTCTACAAAGCGCAGAACGGCGGGATGGAGAACATCTACGACTACGCCTCCGACGACAGTCCCGCCGCCGACGGCTGGTTCGCCGCCAACGACTTCGACGGCCTCGAGCGCCTGAAGACCCCCTTCAGCGACGAGTTCAGCATCGGCCTCACGCAGCGCCTCGGCGACTGGTCCGCATCCGCCGCCTACGTGCACCGCAACGGCCACGACGAGGTGCGCTCGCGCTCGAGGACCGAGGGCAGCGGCTACGACACGCGCTTTGTGCGCGAGTTCTACAACGGCGGCGAGTCCGAGCACGATTCCGTGATCTTCAGCATCAACAACACCGCGCCCCTCAAGTTCGCGAAGGCGAACCACTGGGTGCGCTTCTCCGCCGCATGGCAGGAGACGAAGAGCAACGCAGCAATCGACCAGGGCTACAGCGAGCTCGAGTCCGGCAAGACCGTCAACATGGACAAGGTCTGGTACGACGGCAGCGTGATCGACGCCGAGGACCTCGACTCGACCGACTTCAACATTCCCGTGAAGTTCGACCTCGAGGCAACGTCCGAATGGGCTCAGTGGGGACTCACCTGGTACAACTTCCTGCACCTCTCGCTCGACCGTAGCCAGGCCGTGCGCGACGACGGCGAGTACTACGCCTGGACGCACGAGGGCGAGTACGGCCCGATGACCGAGCAGATCCGCAAGTACAGCCGCGTCGACTTCGCCTCCGCCTGGTCCTGGGACACGAAGGTCCTCTACAGGCCCGACTGGGCCCGCGGCGTGGGCGTCTCGCTCGAGGTCTACAACGTGACCAACAACCGCAACGCCTCTGACGTCTTCGTCTACAAGGGCACCCAGTACAAGAGCTACGACCCGGGCCGCCAGTTCTGGGTCCAGCTCTCCTACGACTACTGATCCGCGCTCCGGCTTCAGCCGAGGCTCAGCCGGGCCTCATTCAAATCCTGACCCGGCCGGACGGCGGACGACTCCGCCGCCCGGCCCGCTCCTCACTTCAATACAAGTCCCATGCATCAGCTCAAGACCTTCTGGTGGCTCGTGCGTCCCTTCTGGATGCAGAGCACAGGGCGCACGGGCGCTCGCCTGCTGCTTCTGGCCGTCATCGGCCTGTCGCTCTCGACCGTCTGGTTCTCCGTGCGCCTCAACACCTGGAACGGCGCCTTCTTCAATGCCATTCAGGCCATGGACGGCGGGACGATCTACCCGCTTCTTCTGGAATTCATCGCGATCGTCGCGGCCTTCGTGTTCGTCCTCGTCTATGCGGACTGGCTGCGCAAGAAGCTCGTGATCGAGTGGCGCCGCTGGATGACCGAGGACCTGCTCGGCCGTTGGCTCTCCGTCGACGGCCGCCACTACCGCCTGCAGCTCGCGGGCCTTGAGCCCGACAACCCCGACCAGCGAATTGCCGAGGACGTGCGGCTCCTGATCGAATCGTCGCTCACGCTCGTCATCTCCTTCCTGCGCTCGCTCCTCACCATCGTGAGCTTCGTCACCATCCTCTGGACGCTGTCGGGCACGCTCGAGTGGACGATGTTCGGCACCGAGTGGGCGCTTCCCGGCTACATGGTCTGGACCTGCATCGGCTACACGCTCGTCGCGACGGGGCTCACGCACGTGATCGGCCGTCCCCTGATGAAGCTCAACTTCGAGCAGCAGAGGCGGGAGGCCGACTTCCGCACCTCGCTCTTCGACATCCGCCGCCACGGCGAGTCGATTGCGGGCCTGGGCGCCGAGGAGGCCGAGCAGGCGAGGCTCAGGGCTTCGTTCGAGCGCATTGTCGGCAACTGGCGCTCGCTCATGAACAGGGAGCGAGACCTCGCGTTCTTCACCGTGGGCTTCGGCCAGGTGACGCAGCTCGTGCCCATCTTCTTCGCGCTCCCGAAGTTCCTCTCGGGCGCCATCCAGCTCGGCGGCCTCATGCAGATCCGCATCGCCTTCCAGCAGGTCGCCTCCGCTATCGGCTGGTTCATCTACGCTTACCGCGACATCGCCGAGTGGTCGGCCACGGTCGACCGACTCGCGGGCTTCGAGGCCGCCCTGAGCGCGCCCCTTCCGGGAAGCTGCGTCAGGCAGGGCGAGCGCGTCGCCGCCTGCGGCCTCGTGCGCTCGAAGACGGGCGAGCCGCTTCTTGAAGACCTCCGCCTCGGGGCCGAGCCCGGCCGCCTCACCGTCGTGAGGGGTGCTTCCGGCATCGGCAAGACCACGCTCCTTCGCGCCCTCGCGGGCTTCTGGCCCTGGGTTGAGGGACGTCTTGAAAACAGGCCGGGCGCCGTCTGGCTCACGCAGCGCACGTGGCTCGCGCCGATGCCGCTCAGAGAGCTGCTTGCCTATCCGCACGGTGCTGATGCCGTCTCGAGGAGCGGCTGCGAGGCCGCGCTTCGCGACGCAGGGCTAGAGCGGCTCGTCCCGCTTCTTGACGAAGATGAGCCCCGCAGCTGGATGAACACGCTCTCGGGCGGCGAGCAGCAGCGCGTGCTTTTCGCGCGCCTGCTGCTCGCAAGACCCGCCGCCGTCCTCATGGACGAGACGACCTCGGGGCTCGACGACGCGCTCGCCGTCAGGCTTCTGACGCTCCTCAGGGAGCGGCTCCCCGACACCACCTTCCTTCTGGTCTCGCACCAGCCCGCGGTCCATCGCATTGCGGACCGCCTCTACGATCTCGGAGAACGAGCATGAACAAAATCAGGACAGGCCTGCGCGCCGCACTGCTGGCCGCGGCCGTGTGCGAGGCGCTTTTCATCATGACGGGCTGCACCGCCGCGGACCGCACGGGCGGCGCCGAAGCCGCCCGCAGCGAGGCGACCGTGAGCGAAGGCGTGCTTCCGACGGCATCCGCCATGAAGCGCCGTGTTCTGCCCAACGGCATGACGGTGTTCCTTTATCCGCGCAGGGATGCGACGGGCAGCCTCGAAGTGCGCCTCGTCGTGCGCGCGGGCAGCCTTCAGGAGACTGAGGAGGAGCGCGGGCTTGCACACTACGTCGAGCACATGGCCTTCAACGGCACGCGTGACTTCCCCGACCAGAGCGCCTTCAAGGCGCTTGAGGCCGACGGCATCATGCTCGGCGCGGACGTCAACGCCGTCACGTCTCTCGGCGGCACCACCTACAGGCTCTCCGTCCCCCAGGCCACCCGCACGGGGCTCGACACGGCTCTGCACATCATGCGCGAATGGGCCTTCAACATCACGTTCAGGCCCGAGGCCTTCGAGCGTGAACGCGAGATCATCGTCGAGGAGTGGCGCCTGAGGGAAGGCGTGGGCGCACGCATCAACGGGCCGCTCCAGACCCTTCGCTACGAAGGAAGCGCTTCGCGCGACCGCGATCCGATCGGTCTCATCGACGTGATCCGCACGGCGCCCGTCGAGCGCGCGAAGGCCTTCTACGAGCGCTGGTACTCGCCGCAGAACATGACGCTCCTTCTCGTGGGCGCCTTCGACGAGGCAACGGCGGACGAGCTCATCGAGCGCTATTTCGCCTCCGAACCTGCCCGCGGGCTCGAGACGCCCGCCGACTGGGGCCGCTTCGAACCCGTTGCAAACGAGGATCGCCTGACGACGCTCGTGCTCGACCCCGAGGTCTCGGACCGCTTCGTGCAGATCCAACTCCAGCGCACGCTCGAGTCGACCTCCGACACGGTGAACGAGGCGTGGCGCGAGACGATCGAGCGCCTCACCCTCGACATCCTCGGCCGCCGCTTCGCGCTCATGAAAGAAAACGGCGGACAGGGCTCGCTTCAGGCGCCCGAGTCGAGCTGGATCCTGTCGCCCTCCGAGACGCAGGTTCTGCTCCTTGCGCGCCCCGGCACGGACGAGCCGCTTGAGGCCGCACTTGAGCGCGCCTCGGGTGCCCTGAAGACGCTCGCCGCCTTCGGACCCTCGAAGGAGGAGCTCGACGCCGCCGTGAGGGCAAGACGCGACGCGGTCCGAAGCCGCAGGCTCGCCGCCGTGCGCATTTCGAACGCGAGCGTCGCCGACGACTTCGCCGACGCCGTCGTCTACCGGCTGCCGATGCTCGACGAGACGCAGCAGGACGAAATGGTCTCGGCCTTCCTCGCCGAGGTGACGGCGGACCACGTCAGGGCCTCCGCCTCAGCGCTCCTTGCCTCCCGCGTCAAGCTCGGCGCCGTTGCGGGCGCCTCCGAGAAGACGTCGAAGGCCTCGCTTCGCGCCGCTTGGACGAAGGGCGTCGCCTCGCCCGCAAAGCCCTGGACCGAGGTGAGGAGGACCGTGTCGCTCGATCTCACGCCGCCCGCCGGTCCCGTCACGGCCGAAACGACGGTTCTGCCGTCGCCCACGGGCTCGGGCCGCGCCCGTCGATTCGAATTCGCCAACGGTCTGAAGCTCGTGATCATCGAGGATCCGTCGCTCACGGGCAGGACGACCCTCAACCTGAGGCTTGCGGGCGGCACGTCCGCGGTCGATCACGGCCTTCTCGCCGTGCCCGCCGCACTCACGCTGCCGATGAGGTCCGGGATCGGCTCTCTTACGGCCGCCGACATCCGCCGTGTTGCAAGGGACGCAAAGGTCTCGGTGATGAGCTACGCCGAACAGCTCCACCACGGCATCAGGGCCGAGGCCGACCCTGAGGGCGTGCCCGCCATGATGGCGATCCTGCACGCCAGGCTCTCCGCTCCGAGGTTCGACGAAAAGGCGCTCGCCGACATGCGGCGCGACCGCATCAGGGACCTCGAGCATGCACCCGCCGAGCGCCGCTTCATGGACGCAATCGCCCGCGATGCGTTCACGGCGGGCGGCACGATGGTCGCAGGCAGGGACGACGTGGATGCGCTCGCCTCGACCGAGAAGCTTTCCGCCCTTGAGGCGAAGCTCCTCGGCGACCCGTCGCGCATGACGGTGACGATCGTCACGAGGGAGTCCGTCGAGAAGACCTATGAAGAGGCGGCACCCTGGCTCGCCTCGCTCGCCAAGCGCGGCGAGGGTTTCGAGTTCTGGCGCGATCAGGGCGTGAGGCCCGCGTCCGGCACGGGCGTGAAGGTCTGGCCCTGGGCCACGGCCGACAAGGCCATGGTGCAGATGCACTATCGGTCCGCCATGCCCTGGAGCGAGGCCGACGCCGACAGGCTGAGCCTCATCGGCTATGCGGCGAACCGCGCGCTGCGCGAGTCGCTCAGGACGAAGGCCTCGGGCGTCTACGTTGTGAACCTCAATCCGCTCCTCGTGAAGGAGCCCGCCCCGTACTTCATCGGCCGCCTCAACTTCACGTCCGCGCCCGCGAGGGCCGAGGATCTGGCAAGGCGCGCCGACGAGGTTCTGAAGACACTCGCCCGCACGGGCATCGACGCGGCGGCCTTCGAGGAGCTCAAGGCCGAGTGGCGCGTGCGCCATGAGCGCGACGTGCGCGACGCCTACTACTGGTGCGAGTCCGCCGCCATGACGGACGGCTCGAGGACGGCCTTCGAGGATCTCGCGGGGAGGACCGCACGGTTCGAGGCGATCGGCCTCGAGGACACGAACAGGCTTCTCGCAACGCTTTTCGGGGACGAGCCCCGCACCTACATGATGACGCCCGCGGACCGAAGGAGCGCCGCGACGGCCGGAGACAAGTGATGACGAACTTCAGGAAAACGGCCCTCGCGCTTGCGTCGGCCTTCATGATGGCGGGTGCCGCAGGCGCGGCCGGCCTGCCCGACATTCTCGAGCGTGACGCCGCGGGCACGTCTGCCGCGCAGAAGGCGGGCGCCGAGCTCGCCCGCCTCGTCGACGGAAAGGACGACGCCGAGGCCGCAAGGCGGATGGAGGAGCGCGAGGCAAGGCTTCTTGCGCACTACCGCGACAAGCGCGCCGCATCCCTCTCGCGTCTCGAGGCCTCCGAGGCCGCCATCGAGGCGGAGCGTGAGTCCGTGCGCCGAATGCGCATGGAGACTGGGCCCCTCATGGACGAGATGGCGGCCTCGCTCGCCGAGGTCGTGGCGGCGGACAGGAAGTTTCTTTCGGGCGAACGCCGGGCGAGGCTCGAGAACCTGCGCGCCGTGCTTGCCGATCCGACGCTCACCGACGGCCAGAAGATGGACGTACTCCTTGATGCCTGGCAGGTGGAGGCGAGCTACGGCCTCACGGTCGGCGCCGACCGCGGTGTCAACGACTCGGGCGCGCTCGCCGTCTTCCTGCGCATCGGCAGGCTTCTTCACGCAGAGGTCTCCGAGGACGGGCGCCGAGCTCGCATCGAGACCGCGGACGGCTGGCGCGAGCTCTCCGAAAAGGATGCCGCCATGCTCGCCGAAGCCGTGAAGACCGCTTCGGGCGCCGCTGCGCCCGATCTGATGCTCGTTGCCGAGTCGCTCCTCGGCGAGGCCGTGAAGGAGGCGAAGTGATGATCTCCCGTGTTTTCAAGAGGACCGTTTTTGTCGCAGTCGTTGCTGCCGGCATTCTTGCCGGAACGGCTGCGCACGCCACCACGCTTGACGACGTATACCGAGCTGTCGCTCAGGGGACGAGGGTCGAGGCGGCTGATGCGAAGGCGGCCGTCGATGCCATGAGGGCGTCCGCCGTCGCTGCAGGCGCGGCCCGTGACGAAGCCGTCCGAACGAAGAAGTCGCTCGAGGCCGAGGTTGCAGCGCTTGAGGAAGCCGTTTCGGCCGCTCAGGAGCGCGTGCGCGAGAGGCGCGCGAAGCTCGAGAAGGAGAGGGCCTCGGTCGAGGCCGTGCTCGCCTCGATCGAAAGGCACGAAGGACTCCTCACCGAATCGGTGATGAAGACCCAGATCGGCAGGAGCGAGGCCTTCATGGACGATGCGCCCGTCTCGAAGACGGACGGCGTCGCACGCCTGCGCCGCCACTGGGTGAGGGCCCTCGGGACCGTCGCCGGGTCGGCGGGCGTGAGGACGGTCGAGGACGCCGTGATCTACGACGCTGCGGGCGCGCCCTCGAGGGGAACGGTGACGCTCTACGGTCCCTTTGCCGCGAAGGCGGGGGACGGCGCGTGGCTCCGATATCTGCCTTCAGAGCGCGCCTGGCGTCGCCTTGTGGACGATCCCGGCATTCCAGCGGGCGTTGTGGCGCTTGATCCGTCCTTCGGCAGGCTGCTTGCGGGCTACGCCGAGCGTCATTCGGCCTGGGCCTGGATGAAGCCCGCAGGCGTCATCGGCATCTTCATCGGACTCGTGGCTGCTGCGGCGCTTCTTCTGGGCTTCCTGCGCTGGACGGCGCTCGCCCTTGAGGAAAGGCGTGTGCGCAGGCAGCTCGAGGACATGGAGAATCCGCGCGAGGACAATTCGCTCGGCCGCATGCTCGCGGCCGCGAAGGAGAGCACGGACGAACTCCTCGAGGCGAAGCTCGATGCGGCGATCGTCGCCGAGCGTCCCGGGTTCGAGCGCGGCGTCGCGACGCTTGCGGTGCTCGCCGGCATTCCGACGCTTCTCGGTCTGCTCGGGACCGTGAGCGGCATGATCGAGACCTTCACGATGATGAGCGAGTACGGCTCGGCCGAGCCCGGCCTTCTGGCGGGCGGCATCGCCGAGGCGCTCGTCACGACGGAGCTCGGCCTTGTGTCCGCGATTCCGATCCTGCTTCTTCACTGCGCCGTGAAGACGAAGCGCGACGCGCTCTTCTCGCATCTCGAGGAAGCCGCCTCGACCCTTGCCGTGCGCGAGGCCGCGGGCTGCTGCGGCGCCTGCCGCAGGGACGAGTGAGTCAGGGAGGCGCCATGAACGAAGCACTTGCAGGCTTCTGGTGGTTCGAGGACCTCTCGCTCCTGATGGACAGGGGCGGGCACGTCCTCTGGGCGATCCTTGTCCTCTCGACGGTGCTCTGGATGATTCTTCTCACGGGCGCGAGGCGCCTGAAGGACGCGGAGAAGGCCTGGACGGCCGCCACCGCCGCGCCCGCCCTCGAGTGGGCGACCGCGACCGCCGCGTCGCGCCGCCGCATGATGCAGGCGGCCCTCGTGCGCGTGAGGCGCACGGCCGCGGCCGAGGCCGCCTGGGCCAGAGTGATCGTGGCGCTCCTGCCGCTCCTCGGACTTCTCGGCACCGTGACCGGGATGATCGAGAGCTTCGAGACGCTCTCCGCCGCAGGGGGCTCCGACCCCGGCGGCCTCACGGGCGGCATCAGCGCGGCGCTCCTCACGACCCTTGCGGGACTCGTGACGGCGCTTCCCGGAGTCTTCGCCGTGCACCGCCTCGAGCGAAGGACCGACCGCCTTGCGGACAAGGTGCGCGCAAGGCTGCGCAGGTTCATGCGGCCCTCGTGCTGCAGGTCCTGAATGCAGGTTCAGGAAAAAAGAAATGAGGTTTGATCATGAGATTTGAACACAGGGACGGTCGCGAGCGTGACGCGGGCATCGACATGACACCGATGATGGACATCGTCTTCATCATGCTGATCTTCTTCGTGCTCACTGCGAGCTTCACGCAGACGCAGACGCTCGACGTCGAGCGCCCGTCGACGTCCTCGCACGACAAGTCGGCGCCCGAGGCCCTCGTCGTGAGCGTGGACCGCTCGAACATCATCTGGTTCGACGGCAGGCAGGTGGGCAAGGAGGAGGTTACGGGACTCGTGCGCGGCGCGGCCGCGGGCAGGCCCGTGAGCGTCGTCGTCAACGCCGACAGGCTCGTGCCCTCGGGCCTGCTCATCGAAGTCATCGACCAAATCCGTCTGGGAGGCGTCGCCAATGTGGCCGTTGCAACCAACGCAGGGCATTCCTGACCGCCTCGCCGCCGCCCTGGCGGCCCTCGTCGTGACGGGCGCGGTGCTCACGCTCATCCTGATGCTCACGATGGGCGGACGGCATGAGGCGAAGCGCGCGGTGACGCTTCCCGTCGTCTACTGGTCGGGTCCTCCGCCCGAGGCGCCCGACGAGACGCCGCCCGAGGAGGTCCCCGTCACGGCTGAGACCGTGCCCGAGGTGTCGGCGCCCCCGAAGCCCGTCACGCTCGCCTTCGAGTCGCCCGCAATAGCCGCGGCCGGCCTGCCGATGCCGAAGTACGAGATCGGCAGGCCCACGGTCGATCGCGTCATGACCGTGCCCGACTTTTCGTTCGAGTCGCCCGCCGCTCCCGCCGCCGCAGCGCCCTCAGCGCCCGCCGTGAGCTCGATCGCGCTCGCAAGGCCCGTGCACAGGGTGCCGCCTCAGTATCCCGTGAAGGCGAAGCAGCAGGGCATCGAGGGCTACGTCGTCATGGACCTGCGCATCAACGCCGAGGGCCGCGTCGAGGATGTGCGCGTCGTGCGCGAAAAGCCCGAGGGCGTCTTCCGCGCCTCCGCCCTGCGCGTCGTGCGCCGCTGGGCCTTCATGCCGCCCGCGGAACCCGCGTGGCAGCGCCTCACCATCCGCTATGAGCTGGAGAAATGATGAAGCTGATTCCGAGTCCGCCCCTGAAGTCCGTCGCTGCCCTTGCGGCCGTTGCGGTTTTTACCTGCATGCTCGCGGCCTCGCCCGTCAGGGCGGGCGCCTTTGAGGAGTACCGTGCGGTCGACATGAAGCTGCAGTCCGTCAGGGAAGGTGACGCCGAGGGGCTTCGGGCAGCGGGCGTGCTGGTCGAGTCCTTCTCGAAGCGCTGGTCGAAGGGCGCCGCCTCCGAGCGCACGATGGCCGCCTACCTGATGCTTCGCTGGGGCATCGCGTCGGGTCGCCATCAGGCGGCCTACGGTGCGGCGCTCGTGCTTCTCGAGCTCAAGCCTTCGCCCGAGCAGAGGCCGGGACTTCTGAAGCTCGCCGCCCAGCTGGGTTATCAGAGCGAGCGGTTTGAGGCCGTGCCCGGACACGTGGACGCCTGGATTGAAGTGAAGGGCATGCCGCGCACGGCGACCGAACGCGCCGAGACGGCGGAGATGATGACGCTGGCGGCCTATGCGCTGCACGAGCTCGGACGCGACCGTCAGGCGCTCGCCCGCGTGAAGGAGGCCTACGGCATCGCACCTGCCCGGGCGCGCGGCGACTTCGTGCTCGCGCTCTGCGCCTCGCTCGGCGACGTGAAGGCCGAGCGGGCCTTCCTGCCCGTGATGGTGCGCGACTGGAACGAGACGCCCTACTGGAGCAGATGGGGCTCGCTCGTGCAGCAGGCGGGCGACGGACGTCAGGCGCTCGACATTCTCTCGAGCGCCCGCAAGGCGGGACGCCTTGACGAGCGTCTCGTGCCGCTTCTTCTTTCGCTCGTGATCGAGCATGACGCGCCGACCAAGGCGCTTCGCATCCTCGAGGAGCATCCCGAAGCCTGGAAGCCCGAGGAGCGGCGCATGCTGCAGACGGCTCTTCTCGTGAAGTGCGGCCGCAGGGCCGAGGCACTCGAGCTCTTGAGAAAGGCGGGGGACGGCGGCGCAGGGAAAGGGAGAGAGCGCATGGCGGTCGAGCTTGCCTTGGCCGAGGAGGACTGGACGGGTGCAAGAAAGGGCGCGATGAGGCTCGCCGAAAGCGAGACGAAGCCTGCCGAGCGGGACCGCTGGCGCTTCCTCTCGGGGCTTTGCGCCTACAATCTGAAGGACTATGCGGGTGCGGCCGAGGCCTGGGCGTCGGTGGAGACCGAAAGGTGGCGCAGCCTCGCGGCACCCTGGCGGGCCGAGGTGAAGTTTCTCCTGAGCTGATGCAAGTCGGGCCGCCCGAATGAACGGGCGGCCCGACTCGCTCCGAGGAGCAGGGGACTTTTGGTCGGATTCTGTTTATCCGAAGAAGATCATGTTCGCGATGATCGTGGTGAACATGCCTGCGATCATCGGGATCCAAGTGCGGCGCACGACGGCCATGGGCGAGATGCCCGCAGCGCCTGCGACGGCGATGATGACGCCTGCGACCGGGCTCATGGCGCGCAGCATGCCGGAGGCGAACTGCATCGGCGTGACGAGTGCGGCGACGGAGCCGCCGAGGCCCGCGGCGACGTCGGGAGCGAGCGAGGCGAAGGACGAGTAGGCGCCGACGCCCGAACCCGTGAGGAACGTGACGGCGGAGACGATGGCCGTGAGGATGACGGTCATGACGCCCATGCCCGCTCCGATGCCCTGGGCGGAGTTGATGAGCGCGTCGATGAGGTCGGAGACCTTGAGGCCCGTGGCGAAGAACTCGGCGCAGATGATGAGGGCGACGATGCCCGCGAACATCTTGCCCATGCTCTGGAACATGGCCATGGCGTCCTTGAAGACCTTCTTGACGGACTTCGTGCGGATGATCTCGACGATGACGACGCCGACCCAGACCATGAAGAGCGCGGAGATCGTGTCGAGCTTGATGGACGTGACGACGAGCTTCGAGAAGATGATGAGGAGGACGATCGGCAGGACCGGGAAGATCGCATACCACTTCGGAGCGGCGGGCGCGTCGGAAGCCTTCACCTCGGCGGCTTCGGAGTAGACGTCGTCGTTCTTCCTGTCATAGTGGCGCTGCACGAAGTAGTGCGCGATGCACACGACGATGAGCGTCGGAATGGCAAGGACGAGCTGGTACTGCACGAGGTAGATGATCGGGTCGAGGTTCGCGACCTTGGCGGCGAGGTTGGCGGTTCCCGCCGTCGGCGCGAAGGTCATGCCGGCGGAGGTGCCGATGACGGCCGCGGCCGATGCGGCCGAGGTGCCCACGGCCTTGAGGATCGGGAAGAGCGCGACGAGAAGCAGCATGGCGAGGCCGGCTGCGGACGGAATGACCATCACGAGGATCTGGCCAACGAGGTAGCCGCCCACGAGCACGAGGTACGGCGCCTTGAGCATGCTGAGCGGCTTGACGGCGATGTCGACGAGCGCGCGTGCGGCGCCGATGCGGTCCATGTAGGCCGCAAAGCCGCCCGCAGTCATGATGAGAAAGCCGATGCCGGCGCTCTGCTTCGTGGCGATGCTCTTCAGGGTGTTGAAGATGTCGAAGAGGAAGAAGCCCGAGGGCTTCACGCCCTTGGGCAGGAAGCTCGCGTCGGTGAGGCCTGCGGCGCAGAGCAGCAGGACGAGGCCCGCGAAGAGCAGGACCATGTGCGTCTGGTAGCGCTTGATGAGCGCCCAGCCGGCGACGATCGTCACGGCGACCGCGATCCAGGGCATGAGTGTTTGCATGATGTTGTTCTCCAGTTTGTTCGGACGTTTTCAGCTCTGGCTTCAGAGAAGCTTCCTGAAGGCTTCGTCGAGGTCCTCGAGGGCCTTCGCGACGCGGGCCTCTTCGGCCTCGCGTTCGGCGCGCAGGGCGGCGAGCCTGCCTGCGTCGGCCTCAAGCATCTTCCTCACCTCGGCGGGCGAGGCGCTGCCGGCGGTGCGGCGGGCGGCGACGATGCTCCTCGGGTCGAGCGCGGCGCGGAATTCCTCCTCGCTCATCGGAAGCTCGGCGGGGCCTTCGGGGTATTCCTCGGAGACCTCCTCGCGGTAGATGCGGCGCATCTGCGCATAGGGGAATTCGAGCGGGAGCACGTTGTTGGCGCGGGCCCAGCCGACCATGCGGCTCGCCATGTGGTGGCCGATGCGAAACGGCAGACCGTGGTCGCGCATCAGGCGGTCGGCGATTTCCTGGGAGGCCGTCCAGTCGCTGTTGAGTTCCTCGAGGGCGCGGGCGGGATTGATCGTGAGCGCCGCGAGCACCTTGCGAAAGCGCGTGAGCATCGTCATGGCGGTCTTCATCATGCGGGCGTTCTTCTCGACGCGCTTGCCATCGATCATGCCGGGCACGACGTTGTGCGCGCGCAGGAAGGCTGCGTTCATCTCGCCGATGACGTCCGAGCAGTCCTCGCGGCAGTTGTTCATGAGGCCGGGATTGCGCTTTTGCGGCATGGCCGAGGAGACGTAGGTGTTCTCGCCGCCTTCCTGCAGGATGATCCAGGGGCGTGGCTGCGCGTACTGGACCATGATGTCGTCGACCATCGAGCCGATGCGCACGGCCGCGGCGGCGAGCGCTGAGGCGACCTCGAGCGGCATGTCCACGGGCGCGAGGCTCGTCGCGTCGAGCGCGTTCTCGACGGGACGCGGAAAGCCGAGCGCGGCGGCCATCGCGTCGCGGTCAAGGGGCCAGCCCGTGCCGTTGAGGACGGTGGCGCCCATCGCGCACATGTTGAAGCGGGCGTGGCATTCGGAGAGGCGCTCGCGCACGCGAAGGAGCGAGGCGGCGATGCCGAGGAGATGATGGGCGTAGGAGGTCGGCTGCGCGGCGACGCCGTTCGTGTAGCTCGGCACGATCGTGTCGACGTGGCGTTCGGCAAGCGCAAGCAGGTCGCCGATCACGTCCTCGAGGCCTGCGGCAAACTCAAGCGTTTCGTCGCGAAGGATCGCCGTGCGCTGCGTCGAGAGGATGTCCTGGCTCGAGCGCCCCGCGTGAATGGCGGTCACGCCCTGGCCTGCGGCCTTGATGAGAAGCGGCTCCCATGCGATGTAGCTTTTGACGCGAAGCGCGGGATCCGCCTCGCCCATGGCCTCGACGGCCGCAATGCCGGCGGCCGCCCTGCGGGCGAGGTCCTCGCCGAACTGGCCGTTGCGAAGGCCCGTCACGACCGTCGCGCGGTTGACGGCGTTGAGCCAGAAGAATTCGTCCTTTTTCACTTTCAGGTCCTTTTGGGCGGTCCGGATGCGGCCGCTCGGTGTTGGTGATGCCTCAAGTCTGCCGCCGCGCAAGGTGGCGCACAACCATGCGCAACGCAAAATGACTTTGCGTCAAACGCAAAGTGTTGCGTCACTCAGAGACGACGCTCGGCTATGATCGGAATGTGCATCATCAGGATTTCCGGAGTTCATCATGAGCAAGACGGACGACCTCTCGGCGTGGCGCGTCTTCGTGACCGTCGCGCGAAGCGGCACGCTCAGCGCGGCCGCCAAGGCGCTTGACGTGGAGGTCTCGAGCATTTCCCGCGCGATCGGCGGGCTTGAGAAGGCGCTCGGCTGCGAGCTCATCCGCCGCAACATGCGGCCGATGAAGCTGACGGAGGCGGGACAGGCTGCCCTGAAGCGCATGGAGACGATACTCAGAGCGCACGATGGTCTGATGGAGGCGCTCGTCAACGACAACCGCGCGCTCACGGGCCGCGTGAGGCTCTCGTCCGCACCGGGCTTTGCGACGAGAAAGCTCGTGCCCTTCATCCGCGAGTTCACCGAAGCGCACCCTGGGATTTCGGTCGACATCCAGACGGGCGGCACCGAGGCCGATGTTGCGAAGGGGTTCGTCGACGTGGCCGTCATCACGGGCGAGCCGACGCTGCCGGGCCTCGTCTACGTGAGTCGCGGCAGAAATCTCTATCTTCCCGTTGCAAGTCCCGACTACATCAGCCGCAACGGTTTGCCCGTCACGCCCGAGCAGCTCAGGCAGCACCGCGGCTACATCTATGCGGGTCCCGTCCGTCCCGAGACGAAGGTGCTCCGCAGAGGCGCCGTGAGCGCGCCCGTCGAGTACGGCACGGCCGTGCGCTCGACCGACGTGCTTGCTATCCGGGAGGCGGTGCTCTCCGGCATGGGCGTTGCGGCCGACATGCCGCTCGTGCAGATCTACGAGGATCTTGCCGAGGGCAGGCTCGTGCCGATCCTTCCGGGCTGGAGCCGTCCGCCCGTCGAGTGCTACATCGTGACGAACCGCGATGCCTGGCACATGAAGCGCGTGCGCGTCTTCTTCGAGTGGTTTGCGGCCGCCATGCGCAGCACCTTTGCAGGCTACGAGCGGGCAGTGAGCTCCTTCGTGGGACTACCGCCCGACAATCCGCCTGCAGAGAGAACGGAAATCCGGTTCACGGAATCCCGCAAGCGCCGTGCGTGAGGATCGGATTCGCGGAGAATGAAGAAGGGGCCGCCGTCTGGGGACGGAAGCCCCTTTGTTCGTCAGGACTCAGGACTTGTCAAAAGCTGTGGCAGATGCCGAGCATGGCGGCCCTGACCGTGTCGGTCTTCTTGGAGCCTGAGACCTCCTTGCCGTTCTCCTTGTAGGTGCGGTCGACGTAGGACGCGGCGGCGTAGAGGTACGTGCGCTTGCTGAGCGGATAGTCATAGCCGAGCGCGATCTGCCAGGCGTCGGCCTCGACCTTGACGTCGGTTCGCTTGCCCGACTTGACCGTGACCGTGAAGGTGTCGTAGTCGCTCGTGACGTAGCCCGTCTGTATCTTGAGCTTGCCGCCGAGGACCTCATGGGTGGCGCCGAGAACGACGGCGTGGCTGTCGAAGCCTTCATTGCCGCACAGGGTATTTTTGGTGTCCTTGTGGCGCGTCATCTGGTTGCCTACCTTCTCGACGTTGTGGCCGTACTGATAGGCGCCGTAGAGCGTCAGGTCGTCGAGTTTCCAGCGGATACCGAGGTTGTAGGTCTGCGAGTCGTCTCGGTTGTAGGGGCTCGAGCCGCGCTCGTAAAAGTAGTTGTCGGCCACGAAGACGACGCGGAGCGGACCGCGGCGGTACTGGGCGCCGAGGGCGGCGAATCGGTCGCGCTGCGAGCTCGGCACGGCATCGTCGCCGTCCACGCCGTTGGAGTATTCGCCGTAGAGCCTCAGGCCGGCCATGTCGGGCGATTCGTAGCGGATCATGTTGTCGGCGCGCATGACCTGATGGTTGATGATCTGCAGCGCCTGGGCTTCCTTGTAGAGGTTGCCGAAGACCGTATAGCTGTTGAGGAAGATCGAGCCGTTGACGCCCGATCCGAGCGCGCCCTGTCGGCCGAAGCGGACTTCGCCGTAGGGAGAGGCGACGCCGAGGTAGGCGTTGCGGTTGAACGGATTCCCCGCGCATTCCCCATCCATGTGGCACACATGGGTGGGGTCAA
>OGJJ01000498.1_pt1 | contig 35854 bp, 28 predicted proteins | sample 1572081 | NCBI WGS metagenome assembly OGJJ01 (sample SAMEA2582122, study PRJEB24529) | metagenome | biome: Human gut stool | place: China | collected 2011
TTATGAAGTTACCAGGTCGGATATTAAGATATTAAAGCAGATTCATAGCCTTGGAAACGAACAGTATAAAAGATTGATGGCATATATGAAGGCATTGCAGAAACTGGAGCAAATGGAAAGCATTGTGGAGGAATAGAGATGGCAAATAAAATAGTTAGAGAAATTATTCATGCAAAGGGTATTGATATTGGAATTTACACGAAGGATTTTGAAAATGAATATATTTCGTTGACAGATACCGCAAAATACAGAAATGATAATGATCCCAGATTTGTCATTCAGAACTGGATGCGAAATAGGAATACAGTTGAGTTTTTGGCGGTCTGGGAAGAACTTCACAATCCGGATTTTAACCGTGTGCAATTCGAGGCGGTTAGAAGTGAGGCGGGATTAAACAGATTTGTTATGACACCGACCAAATGGATTGAACAGACAAATGCTATTGGAATAGTGTCGAAAGCAGGCAGGTATGGTGGAGGAACTTATGCACATAGTGATATTGCTATGGCATTTGCAACATGGATTTCTCCAGAATTTCAACTGTATATTATGAAAGACTATCGCAGACTGAAACAGGACGAAAATAGTCGCCTGTCATTGGATTGGAATTTGAACAGAGCATTATCAAAGGTGAACTATCGTATTCACACAGATGCAGTAAAAGAAAATTTGATTCCACCAGAACTAACACCGGAACAGATTGCCTATACATATGCCAGTGAAGCAGATCTTTTAAATGTTGCTTTATTTGGACAGACTGCAAAGCAATGGAAAAATAACAATCCAAGTAAAAAGGGTAATGTGCGTGATGATGCAAATTTAAATCAGTTATTGGTATTGGCAAATATGGAGAGCTATAATGCAATTTTAATTGAACAGGGAAAATCTCAATCAGAAAGACTCGTATTGCTTAGAAATTTGGCAATTAAGCAGATGGATACATTAGCCAGTATTAATTTATCAGCGGTTTCGGCACTTCCGGGAGGTGATATGTAAATTGAAGAAAGAAAAAATCAGAGTTTATTTATACACCCGTGTTTCCACAACCATACAGATAGACGGCTATTCTCTAGATGCACAGAAAACAAAAACGAAAGCCTTTTGTGATTATAATGAGTATGAAATTACCGGTGAGTATGAGGACGCTGGAAAATCCGGTAAGTCTATAGAGGGAATGCCTGTGCGGAACTGAAATTCTTAGATGGCAGCATGATTGCCATTGATACCATCGCCGTGGAGAATGAGGTTGCCGATAATATGTATCAGCGGTCAGAATTGGACTGCGGCTCTAATCTTTTATTCGTATAGTCCGTTGTAACAAGGCAAGGGGTAATCAGTCTCAAAATCTCTGCACAAAGTAATAAATCGCTTGGCAGAAGTTGTTAAAAATTTATCTTTATGATGAATGATATGGAAATTTCGGCTGAAACTCAACCCCTCTACTTTGACAGTACAAATCAAGCCTTGTCGCAGAGCCGGAAGAATCATTCGATGTGGTAATACAGCAATTCCCAATCCATTGATTGCAGCATTGACCAGTGCCGTTGTGCTCATTGCTTCCCATACTGGTGTAATGTGGATGCCAGCCTGTTCAACTACACGGTTAAACACCTCCCGTGTGCCACTGCCTTTTTCTCGCAAGAGAAATCGCTGTCTTTGAAAATCTTCTATGGATATAACTTGCCCCTGTGTCCAACCTTTATCCGTACCGCATATAACACTCAGATGATCTTCCATGTAGGCTTCCGAAACGATATTGGGATCATGTGCAATGCCTTCAATCAACGCACAATCCAATTCATTTGCCAAAATTTTTTGTTCCAGGCGTTCTGATTGCTCAACGGTAACTCTGACATCAAGCTCCGGGCAGAGTTCAGAGAATGCCTTTACATAGCTCGGTAAAAACTGCGAGCCGATGGTAATGCTTGCACCAATACGGAGAACTCCTTTAGAATCCCAATCACGCAATTCAGTCTCCATATCAGAGAACAAGTCTGATATATGTATCGCATATTGAAGAAAGTGCTGTCCTGCATCTGTGATTTGTAGTCTTCGACCGATTCTATCGAAAAGATGTACGCCATAGTATTGCTCTAATTCCTTAATTGCAAGGCTCACTGCCGGTTGTGTCATATGCAAAACTTCCGCTGCCTTTGTGGAATTATATCCTGTTTCGCATACGGTGCGGAATATTATCATGTGTCGTATCGTCATAAGATACCTCTTATATCAAAACACTTATTGTTTCTATTAAATTATATTATTTCCGATATCAGAAATCAAGAGGTATAATGTTAATAAACACAGAAAGGATGGCGTTTTTAGCAGTGAACAGCTTTCATAAATACAGAGAATTATTTTTCTCCACTTTCAAATTAAGTGCCTGCACGTTTGGCGGTGGATTTGTAATCATTCCATTGATGCGAAAGAAATTTGTGGAGGAGCTTGGCTGGATTGAAGAAGATGAGATGATGGATCTGACCGCAATAGCACAGTCTTCTCCGGGCGCAATAGCAGTTAACGCTTCCATTTTGGTAGGCTATCATGTAGCAGGATTCCCCGGCGCAATGCTCGCTGTATTGGGAACTATATTGCCGCCATTGATTATTATTTCAATCATTTCCATGTTTTATCAGGCATTTCGAGATAATACCATTGTAAATATGGCGATGGCAGGAATGCTTTGCGGAGTGGCAGCGGTGATTTGTGATGTTGTGATAAATATGGCAAAAACCATTTTTCAGAAGAAACGGCTATTGCCGGTTATCGTTATGCTCGGTTCTTTTGTTGCCGTTCGCTTTTTCTCTGTGAATATCATAGTCATTATTCTTGCCTGTGGCGTGATCGGAGCAGCGGGTACATGGCATCAAGGCAAAATGCGGAAAGTAGGTGATAAACGGTGATATATCTTGAATTGTTCTGGAGCTTTTTTCAAATTGGACTATTCAGCATTGGCGGCGGATATGCTGCCATGCCATTGATTCAGAATCAAGTGGTTGATATTCACCCTTGGCTGACGATGGCACAATTTGCGGATATTATGACCATTGCTGAAATGACACCAGGCCCCATAGCCATTAACTCCGCAACCTTTGTTGGTATCCAAGTCGCAGGACTTCCTGGTGCTATTATCGCAACCGTTGGGTGTGTGTTTCCATCCTGTGTTATTGTGATGACTCTTGCCTATATCTATTATCGTTTCCGTGGACTGAATATGGTGCAGGGTATTCTTGCCGGACTTCGTCCTGCGGTCATTGCAATGATCGCATCGGCGGGTATTTCACTGTTGATTATGGCGTTTTACGGGCAGAGAACGCTTCCCAATGATTTGACATCTTTGGATGTGACTGCCGTGATTATTTTTACCTTTGGCATTTTTGTTTTAAGAAAGTGGAAACCAAATCCGCTTTGGGTTATGGTAGGTTCGGGAGTTGTGGGAATCATTATGTATTCACTTGTATAAGAGAGGAGGCACAGTTGTGCAATACACAATAAGGGTGATGAAGGATGAGAACATTTGATGATCATAAGAGCTATTGTGGATGCTCGTACTTCACAGAATATGACACAGAAGGAACTTGCAGAACGTACTGGTATTAATCAGGCAGACATCAGTAAGCTTGAGAATGGAACGCGGAACCCTTCTGTTAATTTGCTTAAAAGATTAGCGGATGGTATGGGAATGGCTCTTAAGATTGAGTTTGTACCTAAACAGAAAGCTTGATTATATGACCTCACTGGAATGTTGTCTGGTGAGGTTGTTTTATTAATTAATATGGAGGTTGGATTACTTGTTGCGGATGCAAAGAGCAAAGGCATAAATGCGATATCTCTTAAGGCAACAGGCACGAAGTATTCGTGCAAAGAAGCTGTATACTTCTTTAAGATGTAGAGAATTTTACCTAATTTTATTGCATTCGATTTGTAATCATTGTTGAAAATACGAAAACTACTTGCCGCATTCTGGTTTCCGTACTACAATGGAAACTGAAAGAAGCAAACTGGTTTCCACATAAGGAGGATACACATGCCGGACGATATAAGCACAATGGTGCGTAAACAGGCCATGCAGCTGTTCCGTCAGCAAGGACTGCGATTTACCATGCAGCAGGTAGCAGAACAGTTGCACATCAGCAAAAAGACAATCTATACCGTTTACCCATCTAAGGAAGAACTGTTGCTTGCAATGGTGGATTGCGCTTTTGAAGAAATCCACCATTGCAAGCGGGAAATTCTGGACGGTGATGGCACTCTTCTGGAAAAACTTCGGAGAGTCATCATTGCCATGCCGGAGGAATATGCGGCACTGGACTTACAACAGATGAAGGAACTGGATGAAAAGTATCCCACGGTGGCGGCACGGGTGCGTAATCAGCTGGAAAACGGTTGGGAACCCACCATGACTCTGTTAGAACAGGCGGTGCAGGAGGGAATCATCCGTCCGGTATCGTTATCGGTGCTGCGACAGATGATTACGGCATCTATTGAAAGTTTTCTGGCAGATCGCAGTCTGGCGGACAGTGGTGTAAGCTACCCAACTGTGTTGGAAGAAATGATTTCGATTTTAATGGAAGGAGTGATTCCGCGATGAAATGTTGTAGTTTTTGCGATGCATGGGAATTTACACAGCAATGGACCGAGGAATTTGGTCGGGGACTTCCGGTACCGGAACAGGAGTCGGTGCGCCTGCCCCACACTTGCCGGGAGCTTTCTCTGCACTATGCCTCCCCAGAAGATTACGAGATGGTCTGCGGTTATCGCAAACGGTTCCGTGTGCCGAACCGGCAGGAAGCACCGAGATTGTTCCTTCGGTTTGATGGTGCCGCTCATCAGGCAGTCGTGTGGGTTAATGGAAAGCAGGCAGGACAGCATAAAGGCGGTTATACCGGATTTACCGTGGAGATTACCGACCTGGTAGACAGGGAAGAGGAAAACCTGCTGACCGTACAACTTGACACCCACGAAGATCCCGCCATCCCACCCTTTGGCTTTGTCATTGACTATCTCACCTACGGCGGGCTATACCGGGAGGTCTGGCTGGAAACCTCCGCAGACAGTCGTTTTACCGATCTGTTTGTATATACCCCCAGATTGCAAAGCGCTGTTGTTCGGTGGACGGCGGAACATCTGGACAGGGGTGTATCCGTTCGGGTTCGGTTGGAAACGGAAGATGGTATCGTACTGGCAGAGCAGACTGCAGAAGGAATAGAGAATGGTGAACTGCATTTCGGGGTTCCAAAGGCACAGACATGGGATATAGAGCATCCCGTGCTGCATCGTGCGGTGGCAGAACTACTGGATGCAGCTGGACAGGTAGTGGACAGGAAGCAGACAACCTTCGGGTTCCGTACCGCACAATTCAAATCCGACGGCTTTTATCTCAATGGGAAAAAGACCTTTTTGCGGGGACTGAACCGCCATCAGAGTTATCCCTACATCGGTTACGCGGCACCGGAAAGCTTACAAAGGGAGGATGTCCGTATTTTGCAGGAGGAACTCCACTGCACGGCAGTCCGCACCAGCCACTATCCACAAAGCCAGTATTTTCTGGAGGAGTGTGACAGGCGGGGCTTGCTGGTATTCACGGAATTACCGGGATGGCAGCACATCGGTGACGATGCCTGGAAGGATGCCGCCTGTGAGATGCTTACGGAGATGATTTTGCAGAACCGCAGTCATCCCAGCATCATCCTGTGGGGAGTACGCATCAACGAGAGCGTGGATGATGATGCTTTTTATACCCGCACCAATCAAATCGCTCACCAGTTGGATCCCAGCCGTGCTACTTCCGGTGTGCGGTATCTGGAAAAGAGTCATTTACTGGAAGATGTGTATGCCTACAATGATTTTTCTCACAATGGCATAACACCCGGTGCCAAGAGGAAAAAGGATGTAACCCCGGAGATGGGAAAGGCTTTACTCATCTCGGAGTGCAACGGTCACATGTACCCAACGAAAGCGTTTGACGATGGACCCCACCGGCAGGAGCATGCTCTGCGGCATGCCCGGGTGCAGAATGCTGCCTATGCCAGTGGGGAACATGCCGGATGCTTTGGCTGGTGTATGTTTGACTACCAGACCCACAAAGATTTCGGCTCCGGCGACCGTATCTGCTACCATGGGGTGACGGATCTGTTCCGCAACCCGAAGCTGGCGGCGGCAGTCTATGCCAGCCAGGGGGATACCGACCCGATATTGGAAATCAGTTCTTCCATGGATATCGGAGACAGTCCGGCCGGACAGTTAGGCAAGGTATATGCCTTTAGTAATGCGAAACAGGTGAAACTCTATAAAAATGATGTGTTCGTCACCGATCTGCATCGCAGCGAATGGACGGCTTTACCCCATCCTCCTTTTGTGGTGGATGATACCATCGGGGAGCTGCTGGAAACCCAGGAGCATTTTTCCCCATCAAAAGCAGCCATTTTGCGGGATTGCCTGCTGGCTGCCGGGAAATACGGTCTGGCGGGCCTGCCCCTTTCCTATAAGCTTAAATTGGGCTGGTGCATGCTACGCTATAAGATGAGTTTTGAAGACGGTGTGTCTCTCTATGGAAAATATGTGGGAAACTGGGGTGGTGAAGCCACCCGCTGGCGATTTGATGCTGTAGAGGACGGCAAAGTCGTCCGCAGTGTAACCATCTGCCCCAGCGCAAAGCTGCACCTGGAAGTCAGAACCAGTGGGACGACACTCCGGGAAAAAGACACCTACGCTATGGCTGCCATCCGGGTACGCATTCTGGACGGAAACGGAAACCCGGCGCCTTATGCACAGCTTCCCGTGAAGTTTGTTGTGGAGGGAAATGCAGAACTTGTCGGAAATGAGATCGCGGTGGCGGAAGGTGGCATGACCGGTGCTTATCTTCGTACAGTCGGTACGGCAGGAAAGGCAGTGCTGACCATTTCTGCCCCCCAGATGGAATCCGTTACGTTACAATTCATAGTGGAAAAGGAGGATGCTATATGGAACTGAAATTGAAACAGAAAGCCGCATTTGGCATTGGTGCCGTAGGTAAGGATATGGTGTATGCACTGTCGGCTTCTTATGTGATGTACTATTATCAGGATGTACTGGGACTGTCGGCCAGCTTTGTTGGCCTTGTGTTGATGGCAGCACGGTTTTTTGATGCTTTCAACGACCCCTTTATGGGAATTCTGGTAGCAAAAACCCATACCCGCTGGGGAAAGTTCCGTCCCTGGATTTTTTCCGGGACAATTCTCAATGCCCTGGTACTCTATGCATTGTTTGCAGCACCGGTGCTGAGTGAAGCCACATTGATGGTCTATTTCAGCGTTGTGTACATCCTGTGGGGTGTCACCTATACCATGATGGATATCCCCTACTGGTCCATGATTCCCGCTGTGACCCAGACACCCAGAGACCGGGAGAATCTTTCCATGGTAGGGCGTACTTGTGCTGGTGTGGGTTCCGCACTGATTGCCATGTTCACCATGCTGTTGGTAGGCATTCTGGGCGGCGAAAGTGAGCGTGCCGGTTTTCGTTGGGTAGCCTTAATTGTGGCTGTGCTGTTTGTAATCACGGAACTGATCTGTTGTGCTTCCATGCGGGAGACCACCGCCGGTGAAATGAAAACCGCTACGGTGAAGGAAATGTTCTCGGCGCTGTTTCGTAATGACCAGGCGATGGTGGTTGTTGGCAGTATCGTGCTGATCAACTCGGCGCTGTATCTGACTTCCAATTTTATCATTTATTTCTTCAAATATGACTTCGGCGGAACGGGCTGGAAAGCTACCTATACTCTGTTTTCTACCGTGGGCGGTGCTGCCCAGATTCTGGGAATGATGGTGCTTTATCCGCTCCTTCGTAAGAAATTCAGCAGCATACAGGTATTCCAATTAAGCCTTGTATTGGCACTTTGTGGCTATGGAGCCCTTCTGATTTTCTGCCTGACGGGTCTGTCCCACAGCCTGGCACTGCTGTGTATACCGGGTGTGGTAGTATTTGCATGTAACGGTATGTTGAGTGTGCTGACCACTCTGTTTCTTTCCAACAGTGTGGATTACGGTCAGCTTAAGACCGGTCGCCGAGAGGAAAGTGTTATCTTTTCCATGCAGACTTTTGTAGTTAAGGCAGCTTCCGGTGTGGCAGTGTTCCTGACCGGTATCGGGCTGGATGTGATTGGTCTTGTGGGAAATACAGACGAGACCGGTCCTGTGGCGGTGCAGAGTGCCGGTACACTGATGGGACTGCGCCTGATGATGACCATTCTGCCCATGTTGGTGTTGACCGGGGTATTGCTGCTGTTCCGTCGCAAGTTTATTCTGACGGATGAGCGAGCTGCTCAGATCAGCGCACAGCTTCATGGAGAGAAAGCATAGTTCGCGAGGAGGATTACCATGACGGAGAGTTTGCAATGGTATGGAGAAACAACCGGAGGTGTGCGACAGGGCAGCTGCTCTGTTACGGAACGCAGTGGTGTATTGCATCTGGCAGAAAATCTGCCAGTCGGAAAGTTAAAAACCGTTAAGGCAGAACTGCCGTGGACCATGGCAGAGGATGAAAAATTGTTTATGAATGGTTACCAGACCTGGACTTACAGTCCGGAGTTGAACCGGGACGGAAAGCTGCGGGGAACGGGTCACATTCCTGCACCACTGCGGAAAAAGTATGCCTTTGACCGTTACGGGGATTATCATTTCGTATCCTATGGCAAAAGAAAGGGACAGAGCCACGGCTTTTCTTATTGTTATTTTCGCAGAGGCGACCGCTTTCGCCTCATTGGATCCCTGAACGAAACACCGGGATATACCATCTTCCGTTATGACAGCCGGAAAGCCCTGCTCACCATGGAACGGGATTGTGCCGGAGTAGAGCACGCGGGTGGAAGTTTTTCACTGTTTGATCTTTATTTTGCCGAGGGCAGCGAGGATGAGGTGTTCGATGGCTGGTTTCAAGCCATGAATATGAAACCCCGTACCCAAAAGAAACTGGCAGGCTATTCCAGTTGGTACAACCGCTATCAGGAAATCACCGAAGAGACAATCCGGGAGGATTTGCAAGGGTGTCAGAGCTTGCTTTCACCGGGGGATTTGTTTCAGATTGATGATGGCTGGGAGCCCAAAGTGGGAGATTGGCTGGAAACAGATAGGCAGAAATTTCCCAGGGGACTGAAAGGCATGGTGGATGAAATTCATGCTGATGGATTTCAGGCGGGATTGTGGCTTGCTCCTTTCGTGTGTGAAAAAGATTCTGCCCTTTTTCGGGAACACCCCGATTGGCTGCTACAGGTAAATGGAGAGCCCTGGTGCTGCGGCTGCAACTGGAGCGGTTTCTATGCATTGGACATCGACCACCCGGCAGTGCTGGATTATCTGCACAAGGTATTTCAACAGGTACTGGATGAATGGGGCTTTGATCTGGTCAAGCTGGATTTCCTATATGGAGCGGCACCTTTCGGCAACGCAAGGGAGAGCCGTGCCGCACGGATGAGCCGTGCCATGCAGCTATTGCGGAACTGGTGCGGGGAGAAATTGATTTTAGGCTGTGGTGTGCCGGTGATGCCTGCCTTCGGTCTGGTGGACTACTGCCGCGTCAGCTGTGATGTGGGGCTGGATTGGGATGATGTGTGGTATATGCGCCTGTTTCATCGGGAAAGAGTGTCCACACGACAAGCCATCAACAACACGATTCTGCGCCGACAGCTGAATGACCGTGGCTATGGCAGCGACCCGGATGTGTTTTTTCTCCGAGAAGAAAATTGTAAGCTGACGGCAGAACAGAAACGGCTGCTTGCCACAGTGAACGCTCTGCTGGGAAATGTGTTTCTTACTTCGGACATGCCTTCCCATTATACGGATACACAGCGGGAAGAGTACCGCCGCCTGCGAGCCTTGTTTGAACAGGAAGAAAAAATTCCATTTGACCAAGTGATGAAAATGATTAACAACATGCAAACATCGTGAGAAAAGGTTACAACTAAGAAATCTGGTTTGTAGTCAATATTGTTTTTATCATGTGAATCCGCTATACTATAGTAATGTATAGCGGATTTTTGCCTTATCGGGCAATTATGCTGCGGCGGACTTTTTCCGGTCGGGAGGTTTCCATGGAGAACAGATTAAAATTACCGGTAGGAATTGAAAACTTTGAAGAAATCCGAAAAGAAGGCTTTTATTATGTTGACAAAACGAAACTGATTGAGGAACTTTTGATGAGCTGGGGAAAGGTTAATCTCTTTACGCGCCCCCGTCGCTTTGGCAAAACCCTGAATATGAGCATGTTCAAGACTTTTTTTGAGATTGGCACAGATCAGTCGGTTTTTGATGGACTCTATATATCCTGCAACAAAAGACTGTGCGAGGAGCATATGGGGAAATATCCGGTTATTTTTCTGTCCTTGAAGGGTGTCGACGGATTGAACTTTGAAAAAGCCAGGGAAATGCTGCTGCAGTTGATCATGGAAGAGGCAGATCGCCATTACTATCTAAAAACGAGTGATAAACTGACAGAGGAAGACAGACTGCTGTTTCAGAAAATGCTGCTTGGAGATGGAATTGCATTGGAAAACAGCATAAAGATGTTAGCCAGATTTTTATACAAACATTACTCCCAAAAAGTAATCATTCTCATAGATGAGTATGATGTGCCACTGGATAAAGCATTCAGTAATGGTTATTATGAGGAAATGGTCGAACTCATCCGCGGACTGCTGGGGCAGGCATTAAAAACCAATGATTTCCTGCAGTTTGGTATTTTGACAGGATGCTTGCGTGTATCAAAAGAGAGTATCTTCACCGGCATCAATAATTTTGAAGTACTGTCAATTCTTGATGTTCGGTATGATGAGGGCTTTGGATTCACTGATGAAGAAGTAAGAAAGGTATTAAAAGACTATGACTTCCTGGAACACTATGCTGAGGTGAAGGAATGGTATGATGGATATCACTTTGGAAACACAGAGGTATACTGTCCATGGGATGTAATCCGTTACTGTAAAAGCCTATGCGCAGATTCTACCGCCAAACCACAGGATTTCTGGTCCAATTCCAGTGGCAATGCGATTGTCCGCCGTTTCATTGACAAGGCGAATGCCCAGACCAAGACAGAAATAGAGCAGTTAATTGCAGGAGAAAGCATTGAAAAAAATATTTCACTGGAACTGACATACAACGAGATTGATAAAAATATCGAAAATCTCTGGAGTGTCCTGTTTACCACCGGCTATCTGACACAGTGTGGTCAAACAGCAAGCGGAGCCTATCTGTTGAAAATCCCCAACAGAGAAATAAGAAACCTGTTTACCAGACAGATTAGGGAATGGTTCAGCGATGTATCAAGAAGCGATGGAAAAACACTGGAAGAACTTTGTGATGCATTCCTGAAGAAGGATCCTGAAACGATAGAAAAGCTGTTTGGAGTCTACCTGTGGAACACCATAAGCATAAGAGATACTGCCGTAGCAAGGGAAAAGAAAGAAAACTTTTATCATGGTATCCTGTTGGGACTTCTGGGTTATAAATCCACATGGCGTACCATGTCCAATGCAGAGTCGGGCATTGGATACAGCGATATCCTTGTGGAGGCTGGGGAAAACAGGACAGGGATTGCCATCGAATTAAAATATGCAGAAGATGGAGATATGGATGCTGCGTGCGAAGCCGCACTGCAGCAGATCGAAGAAAAAGACTACCTGACAAGATTGAAGCAGGATGGCATGCAGAATTTTATCAAATACGGTATTGCATGCTTCAAGAAAAACTGTAAGGTGGTTATGGGAGACTAAAGGAGGAAAATCCTCTCCTCACCAAGGGGTTCGGATTTTGCTTCGCAAAACAAGGAGGATTAAATGAAAATTACAAGTGACATCAAATATGTAGGAGTCAATGATCATCAGGTGGATTTATTTGAGGGGCAGTACGTTGTGCCCAACGGCATGGCATACAATTCTTATGTCATCCTGGATGAAAAAATTGCGGTCATGGACACCGTGGACATTCATTTTGAAAAAGAATGGCTTGCCAATGTGGAAACCGCACTGGATGGAAGAACTCCCGACTATCTGGTGGTACAGCATATGGAGCCTGACCACTCTGCCAACATCCAGAACTTTATGAAAAAGTACCCGGATACCACCATCGTGGGCAATGCCAAAACCTTTGCCATGATGGATCAGTTTTTCGTTTTGGACAGTGGGGTAAAACGCCTCACGGTACAGGATAAAGGCACGCTTTCTCTGGGAAAACACGAACTGACCTTTGTGTTTGCACCCATGGTTCACTGGCCGGAGGTTATGGTGACTTACGACAGCACCGATAAAGTTCTTTTCTCCGCAGACGGATTTGGAAAGTTTGGTGCCCTGGATGTGGAAGAGGATTGGGACGATGAGGCACGCCGTTACTACATCGGAATTGTGGGCAAATATGGCATGCAGGTACAGAAACTGTTGAAGGAAGCCTCTGCGTTGGATATTCAAATCATTTGTCCTCTCCATGGTCCTGTACTTACAGAAAATCTCGGACACTATCTGGAAAAATACGACATCTGGTCATCCTACAGACCGGAGGAAAAAGGCGTCCTCATTGCTTATGCCTCTGTGTATGGTAATACGAAAAGGGCGGCAGAGCTGCTGGCAGAGAAGGTAAAAGCAAAGGGCTATCCCAATGTGGTACTGGCAGACCTGGCGAGAAATGATATGGCAGAATGTGTGGCAGCAGCGTTTCGCTATGACCATCTGGTATTGGCAACCCTTACTTATAATGGTGATGTGTTCCCTTGTATAAAAACCTTTATTCATCAGCTGACGGAGAGAAGCTATCAGAACCGTACCGTTGGCTTTATGGAAAACGGAACCTGGGCGCCTACGGCAAAGAGAGTGATGCAGACCATGCTGGAAAAGAGCAAAGCCATTACCTATCTGGAAAATAATGTGACCATCAAATCCGCCGTCCATGAGGACACCGAGGCAGCCCTTGAGGCAATGGCAGAAGAAATCTGCAAGTAATAAGGAGAACGTGCAAACCAAGGAGAAATCATGCATTCATTGACGAATCTGCTGCTTTTATTTTTTATTTATTCCTTTGCCGGCTGGGTGCTGGAAACGATTTTCGGAACGATCCGGCACAAAGTTTTTACCAATAAAGGTCTGGTGACCGGTCCTTTCTGTGTGATTTATGGTATCGGTGCCGTGGTGGTTTCCGTCACCTTAAATGAATTGACCGGCTTCTGGCTTTTTGTATTCGCCATGACCTATGCCACCATCATTGAGTGGATTGCCGGGCATTTAATCGAAAAATTTTTTGGAGAGCGTTGGTGGGACTATTCCAAGGTGAAATGGAATCTGGATGGTTATATCTGCCTTCCGGCATCGGCTCTGTGGGGTGCTCTGGGTTACATCATTGTACGCTGGGGAAATCATCTGCTGATTACTGTCGGTGACTTACTTCCCAGCCTGCTGAAAACGCTTCTTGTACTGATTCTGCTGGGATTATTGGCATTGGACATTCTGGCATCTGCCATTCTATTATGGGGACAAAGCAAACAGGCAGCAAACTGGGAAAAAACTAACCAGCAGTTTGATGATGTGAGCCGTAATCTGCGTACCTGGATTGCAGCAAAAACCGAGAAACGTATCCACAAAGCCTACCCCAAGGCACAGAAGGTGGAAGCAGTAGAGAAAAACAGGGATGTTTTTGCCTATGGATGCAGCTTTTACAAAATTATCTGGCTCTTTTTCATCGGTGCCTTTCTGGGAGATATTACGGAGACGATTTTTTGTCGTATCACTGCCGGTGTATGGATGAGCCGCAGCAGTGTGGTCTGGGGACCTTTCAGCATCGTCTGGGGACTGGGCGTGGCACTGGTCACACTACTTCTTTATAAATACCGGAACAGCGACCGCTTTTTCCTCTTCGCCATCGGAACCCTGTTGGGTGGTGTATACGAATACTTCTGCAGTGTCTTTACCGAGATTGTCTTTGGTAAAGTGTTCTGGGACTATAGCCAGATTCCCTTTAATATTGGGGGAAGAATCAATCTGCTGTATTGTTTCTTCTGGGGAATCGCCGCGGTAGTCTGGTTCCGGGGAATTTATCCCTTTGTCTCCAAATGGATTGAGAAAATTCCGAAGAAAGCCGGAACAATCATGACCTGGGTATTGATTGTTTTTATGTGCTGCAATATTGTGATGTCCTGTATGGCACTGGTGCGTTACGATGAACGATCCAAAGACACTAACCAGTATAATTCTATACAGACCTGGCTGGACACCCACTACGATGACAGCCGCATGGAGCGGATTTATCCCAATGCAAAACAGGTAGATTAACTCCATAAAAAGCAAGCAAAGAAAGCGGTATGAACGAGCACCTCTCCAAGCCCATCGACTTTGACCAGGTTGCCGCAATGATCCATAAATACCAAAAGAAATAAAATACAGAAAGATACAAAAAGAAGCGGCTCATGGAAAGAGCCGCTTCTTTTTTCTATGAAAGGAAAGAAAAGGATATCGGAAACTATCCCATGACTGCTTCTACAGTCACTTCTTTGCCGGTTACCATGGAAACCGGAATCTGATTGCCTTCAAGGGTGACTCCGTTCACGGAAAGGGCTTTGATTCCTTTTTCTACGTGTGCCGGATTTTTCACGGTGATATGGTAAGTGACTCCACGGAAATCCCGTTTTACTTCAAAACCTTCCAGAGAAGACGGAATACAAGGATCGATGACAAGACCGTCATATTCCGGCCGGATACCCAGAATATACTGGGAGACATTTAAGAATGTCCAGGCTGCTGTGCCGGTGAGCCAGCTGTTTTTGGCTTCGCCGAAATTGGGAGCATCCTTTCCGGCGATCATCTGGGAGTATACATAGGGTTCTGTGCGGTGGATTTCACTGATATCTTCAATATAAGCGGGACAGGTGCGGGTGTATACCTGCCATGCCCGGTTTCCTCTTCCGATTACGGTTTCTGCAATGGAAATCCAGGGATTGTTATGACAGAAGATACCTGCGTTTTCTTTATATCCGGGGGGATAGGAAGAAATTTCACCCAGTTCCACATGGTATCTGTGGTAGGGCGGCTGCAGCAGAACAATGCCATATTTCGTATCCAGATATTTCTCTACGGATTCCATGGATTTCAGACAGTATCCCTCGTCTTTGCCGATTTCTGCCATGACGCAGAAACCCTGCGGCTCGATAAAGATTTTACCATCCTCACACTCCTTGGAGCCCACTTTATTCTTATAATGATCATAGGCACGTAAGAACCACTCGCCGTCCCAGCCGGCTTTTTTCACGGTTTCGCACATTTTTTCCACTTCCAGCTGTGCCTCTGCCGCTTCCTCATCCAGTCCCCGATGCTTACAGATGCTTACATAGTCCTTACCGTATTTGACGAACATTCCGGCGATAAAGACAGATTCGGCATTTGGTCCTTCGGAGGGGCCAAAGGTCTGGAAAGATTCACCGGGTTCCTCGGAAAAACAGTTCAGGTTCAGACAGTCATTCCAGTCAGCACGTCCAATCTGCGGAAGTCCGTGGGGACCCAGATGGTTAATGGTGTAATGGAAGGAACGGCGCAAGTGCTCCATAAAGTCGGTGGCCTTGGAGGCATCATTATCATAAGGGGTGATCTCATCCAGGATGGAGTAATCACCGGTTTCTTTGATATAGGCAGCGGTACCTGCAATCAGCCACAGAGGATCATCGTTAAATCCGCTTCCGATATCGGCATTTCCTTTTTTCGTCAGAGGCTGGTACTGATGATAAGCGGAGCCGTCCTCAAACTGGGTCGAAGCGATATCCAGGATTCGTTGTCTTGCCCGGTCGGGAATCAGATGAACGAAACCAAGGAGATCCTGACAGGAATCGCGAAAGCCCATTCCACGACCGATTCCGGATTCAAAGTAGGAAGCAGAACGACTCATATTAAAGGTTACCATGCACTGATACTGATGCCAGATGTTTACCATTCGATCCAGCTTCTCGTCAGCAGAATTTACCGTGAAATGGGAAAGAAGTCCATCCCAATAGGCTTTCAGAGAAGCCAAAGCGGCATCTGCTTTTTCCGTGGTGTTGTAACGCTCCAGTAAAGCATCTGCAGGAGCACGATTGATCACACCGTCTTCCGCACGGCCGATCCACTTTTCACTTACCGGGTTTTCCACATAGCCCAATACAAAGACAAAGGTTCTGCTTTCACCGGGAGCAAGGGAAAATGCCAACTGGTGGGAACCGACAGGAGCCCAGCCGCTTGCAACAGAATCCTTGGACTTCCCGGAGACAACCACTTCAGGAGCGCTGTTTTCACCGTAGGCACCCAGGAAAGAATCCCGATCCGTATCGAAACCGGCAACAGGAGCATTGACCGCATAAACCGCATAATGATTACGACGTTCCCGGTACTCTGTTTTATGGAAAAGCTGGGAACCGTTCCCGTGAATTTCTACTTCGCCGGTGGAAAAGTTCCGCTGGAAGTTTGTCATATCATCCATAGCATTCCACAGACAGAACTCTACATAGGAAAAAACCTGCAACTCTTTTTCGGTGTCGGAATCATTGGTCAAAGTCAGTTTATTGATTTCACAGTGATCTCCTATAGGAACAAAAGCGGTCAACTGTGCAGTTACCTTATTTTTGCTCCCTGTAAAGTGGGAATATCCCATGCCATGTCGGCATTCATAAGAATCCAATTCGGTTTTAGATGGCATCCAGCCGGGATTCCAGATGGTATTTCCTTCTTTGATGTAATAATAATGGCCGTTGCTGTCACCGGGAACATTGTTGTAACGGTAACGAGTCAGGCGAAGAAGCTTTGCATCCTTATAGAAGCTATATCCACCACAGGTGTTGGAAATCAGAGAAAAGAAATTCTCACAGCCCAGATAGTTGATCCAGGGGAGAGGCGTTTTGGGAGAAGTGATGACATATTCTTTGTTACGGTCATCGAAAAAACCAAATTTCATAAGCAAAATCCTCCTGATAGCGTATTTAATTGTTATGAGCGTAAACGATTAAGTTCCGTTTTCATGGATAAGTATATGCTTGCAACGTATAAAAAGCAATACGAAAACACCGTAAATAAGCGGTTTCTCCGTTTTAGATAAAAATAGAAACGGTTTTTTGTTAAAAGCGTAAGATAATAAAATGAAACGAAAATACGCAAACGATTTAGAATTTCGAGAGAAATTATGCAAAATGCACAAAAATATATACAAAAAAATGTTTAATAGGACGAAATGACGAAAAAGACTTGAAATAAATAAAAACTAGATGTATTGTAAAAGTACGAAAACGATTAAGTAAGTCGACAGAAAATAATCGAGGGGAAAGTACTATGGTATCCATAAAAGATATCGCGGCGGCCTGCCAGGTATCAACGGCAACGGTCAGCAAGGCATTAAGAAATCAAAATGATATAAGTGAAGAAACAAAGGAACGGATTAAACAGATTGCGGATCAGATGGGGTATTTTCCCAATGCTGCAGCAAGAGCACTGAAAACAAATGAGTCAAAGAATTTGGGTGTTCTATATGAAGAGGATTCAGACAAGGGTCTGACACATGAATACTTTTCCGGAGTGTTGCAGGGGTTCAAAAATCAGGCAGAGAAGCTGGGGTATGATATCACCTTTATCAATACCTATCGCGGAGCCCACAGTATGTCTTATCTGGAACATTGCCGGTACCGGAACTTTTCCGGAGTGGTGGTTGTGTGTGCGACCTATTCGGATCCGGAAGTATTGGAATTGATGAACAGTGATTTCCCCACTGTTACAATCGATTTTCTACATCACAATTGCACAGCTGTCAATTCCAATAATGTACAGGGAATGAGAGATTTGATTGGTTATGTCATGGAAATGGGACATCGCAGTATTGCTTATATCCATGGACAAAGTTATTCACCGGTTACCAAGGAGAGGGTTGCAACCTTCTACAAGGTGATGGAGGAAAACAAGATCCAGGTTGATGATTCTTATGTAAAAGAAGGAGTCTACCTGGATCCCAAAACAGCAGAAAATGCAACGAAAGAGCTGCTCCGGTTAAAAAACCCTCCCACCTGTATTCTTTATCCGGATGATACATCACTGATTGGCGGATTAAATGCCATTCGGAAGATGAAGCTTCAAATCCCGAAGGATATATCAGTGGCAGGGTATGACGGAACGAACTATTCCCAGATGCTCTATCCAAGAGTTACCACAATTCGACAGGATACAAATCGGATCGGAGCGGAAGCCGCTAACCGACTGATTGGTATTATAGAAAATCCAAAGACGGCACTTCTTGAGCGGGTGATTGTCGATGGTATCCTGATCAAAGGAGAATCCGTTGGCAGGATTTCATAAGCGACTTTTCAACAAGCTAAGGAAAGTAAAAAAGCCCACAGGGCAAACAACAAGGAGGAGTTTTTCATGAAGAAAAAGGTTATTAGCACATTATTGTGCGCAACAATGGCAGCTACATTAGTAACTGGATGTGGAAACAGCGGAGCATCTACAAGTACTTCCACAGATGCAACGACCAGCGATACCGCTGCAGCTACCACAGAAGCAGGTACCACCGAGGAAAGCACTGCAGAGACAGCTTCTACCGAGGAAGCATCTGATGAGGATACCAATACCATTACCGGTGATCTGGATGCAGCAGATGCCTTTGTTGTATGGGGATGGAATGATGATATTAAGAAGATCCTGGATAATTGCTATGCAAAAGACAATGCAGACAACTATTCAAGAATCGTATTTGTAAACTCCGGCGGTTCTGATTACTACCAGACACAGATTGATGCTTTACTGGAGGATACCAGCAGCAACTTGTATCCGGATCTGATGGGACTGGAAATCGACTATGTACAGAAATATGTACAGTCCGGTATTTTACTTCCCATGGCTGATTTAGGAATTACCGATGATGATCTGGCAAGCCAGTATGATTTCAACCGTGTGGTATGTTCCAGTGATGGTTCCGGAAAAGCTGCATCCATGTATGCTTCCTTCTGGCAGGCTACTCCCGGTGCATGGTGCTTAAGAGCTGATTTATGTGAGAAATATCTGGGAACCACAGATCCTGTTGAATTACAGAAGAAATTTGCTACATGGGCAGATGTTGAAGCAACTGCTGACGAAGTATACAAAGCATCCAACGGCGCATGCAGATTACTTTCCGGTTGGGATGATCTGAACAGAGTATTCATGAACAGCCGTACCAGTGGATGGTATGATGCAAATGATAACATCGTTGTAGATGATCAGGTAAAGGCTTACTTTGAAGAAGCAAAAACCTTCTATGATAACGAGTGGACATTTAATACCACACAGTGGGCCGCTGACTGGTATGCAATGATGGATGGCGACGGTGTTGATACAAATGCAGCACTGGCATATACCGGATGCCCTTGGTTCCAGTACTGGTGCTTATCCTCCACATGGCAGGGACAGTGCATTACCATTGAAGGTCCTCAGTCCTTCTATTGGGGCGGAACCGGTCTGGCAGTACCCAACGGCTGCGCTGATACCGCTCTTGCAGCAGATATTATTAAATACTTCACAACCGATAATGACTCCATGCAGACCATTGCAAAATTCAACAATGACTTCCTGAACAACGCCGAAGCAAATGCAGCTCTGTATGCAGATTCCGCAAATCTGGAGACTTTAGCATCCGGAAATGGACTGATGAACAGCCAGAACTATCTGGAAGTATACTCCGATATCCTTGCTGGCATGAAAGTTGATACCTCCATCGTAAGAGCAGAGGATAAAGCAATCAACGATAACATTACACAGTACATCAAAGAGTATATGGAAAACGGCGACTATGATGCAGCAGTGAACGATCTGGTTTCTTATATCCATGATACCTATACTTACCTGAATATTCAGTAACATACTTGAAGAGAAATCGGCTCCCTCTCCGATGGAGGGGGAGCCGCTCCCTTTCTTTTAGAGAAGGAGCCGATTTCTGAATGAAAGATATTCTTTGCAATACAGAAGCTTTACTTCAGAAATCGGCTTCTATAGGAATGCCGGTGAAGAAGAATTAGGAGGTATACAAAATGGCAAAGAAAAACACATCGAAAAAACGAAAAACAGTGTCGTATGAGAAGTACGGATACTTTTTTATTCTCCCGTTCTTTCTTGTTTATTTCATATTCCAGCTTTATCCGCTGGTCAATACGTTTTACTGGAGTGCGTTCAGCTACCAGAAACGTAACCTGGCAGAATCCATTAATTTCTGCGGATGGAACAATTTTAAAATGCTGTTAGGTCTGGTGCCGGGAGAGACTCCTTACTTTCTCCTTTATCTGCGCAATACCTTATTGATGTGGGTAGGCGGATTTATCCCGCAGATTTTACTTTCCCTGCTGCTGGCAGCATGGCTGTCCAATGAGCAGGTTAAGGTAAGAGGCAGAGGCGCTATCAAAATTATGACTTACATGCCCAATATCATTACGGCAGCCTCCATTTCCGTACTGTTTGCGAATCTGTTTTCCCAGTACGGCCCGATTACCATGATGATGAAGAACATGGGAATCCTTCCCATGGATTACAATTTCTTTGATCACGTGGCTACCACCAGAGGATTGATTTCCTTCATCTTATTCTGGATGTGGTATGGCAATACTACCTTGATTCTGATTGCCGGCATGATGGGAATCAACCCTTCCCTTTATGAAGCGGCAGAAATAGATGGCGCCAATGGCGGGCAGATGTTCTTCAAAATCACCCTTCCGTTACTGAAACCGATTCTTCTGTATACCTTGGTAACCTCAGCGGTTGGTGGTATTCAGATGTACGATATTCCGTCTCTGTTTAATGTAAATGGCTCCTCCATGTCCGGTGGACCCAATGACTCTACGACGACCATGAGTATGTATATCATGAGACTTTACAGCACCGATGTGGGACGTGCCGCAGCCATTTCTGTAATGATGTTTATCATTACACTGATCATCAGTATTCTTCTGTTTGTCTCTATGGGAGATAAGGATGAAAAGGTTCTGGCAAAACAGCGCAGGCAGAAGGAACGGGAATATCGGAAACAGCAGAAGGCTCTGAAAGGAGGTAACTGATATGGAAGAATTGACAAAGAAAACAGACAAAAGTTACCATCGCAGAATATTTCTGGAACGCACCGGAAAAGAACTGGTATGTGCCCTATTATGTATCATGAGTTTACTGCCGTTTCTCATTCTTTTCATGAATGCGTCCAGATCCTCTGAGGCGATTAAAGCCGGCATTTCCTTACTTCCCGGCGGAAACCTTACTACGAACTGGGCAAATTTCATGGACAAACAGAATGGTATGCAGCTGACGGTGTTCCGGGCAATGATCAACTCCTTTATCATTGCGGTTCCGTCCACAATCCTTTCTGTATATGTTTCTACTCTTACAGCTTATGGAATTCAGGTCTATGAGTTTAAATTGAAAAGGGCAGCATGGGCATTTATTATGGCGGTTATGATTGTGCCGAATACCATTTCCATCATCGGATTTTACCGTTTCATGCTGAAAATCGGACTGACGGACAGCTATATTCCCTTAATCATTCCTGCTGCGGCAGCACCTGCCACTATCTTTTTCATGAGACAGTATATGCAAAGCACATTTTCTAAGGAACTGGTGGAAGCAGCGAGAATTGATGGAAGCGGTGAATTCGGAACTTTTAACAAAATTGCACTTCCGATTATGAAACCGGCAATTGCGACACAGGCAATCTTTTGCTTTGTAGGCTCTTGGAACAACTTGTTTATGCCTAGCATGATTCTCGCAACCGATGCGAAAAAGACCCTGCCTCTCTTCGTACAGATGCTGCGCAGTGATCAGTTCAAAACCGATTATGGCGTATTATATATTGGAATTGCTGTGACCATTCTTCCTATTTTTATAGTATACTTTATTTTATCCAAATACATTGTGGCAGGAGTTGCCCTGGGCGGTGTTAAGGAATAAGGAACAGATAACAGAGGAGGACAACATGAGAAACAGAATAATGACAATCCTCTTAGCAGCAATTATGACAATCAGTCTGGCAGGGTGCGGTACTTCCGGGAAAGAAGAGAAGGTAGGATCCCGGGAAGTAGACGGCACCTACCAGATGGAGGTTGCCGCAGAAAACGCAGACAGTACCATCCTGTCCTATCAGTTTGACAAAGAAGCCGAAACTTTTTCGGAAACGGTTGCTGTGGGAGATAAATCTTATGAGCTGGCGACCGGAACCTACCAACTGGACGAAGAAGCAAACCTGATCCATACGGTGACTGAGAAAGGAGCCTCCCAGGATTTCGTAATCGATGGAGAATACCTTATTGCAGACGGTTATTTCTACGAGGGCGAAATCCCGGAGGGTGAATCTTTTGATGCAACATTAAAGTATACAGGAGAGGGTGGGACAACTTCCGTCGTGGTCTTTAACAAAGACGGAACCTACACCTTTACAGGAAGCATGAAAAGTGTCGGGACCTATAAGCGGTCGGACTCTCTGATTGAAATGGACAGCACGGATGGAAGCACGCTTGTCAATTTTCTGATTTATCAGGGACAGATCAGCAACTCTTATTTAAAGAAGCTTCCATAAAGAAAGTTTTTTCAGTAAACGTTCTTTCCTTTTCGTGTATTTCTGGTAACGGATGGGCAGGTCGATCCAGGTTTTCTTATCTACGATACTTCGGTAGTGGGAAAAGGTTTCAAACCCTGCCTTTCCGTGATAGCAGCCCATTCCGCTTTCACCTACACCGCCGAAGGGCATGGCACTGGTAGCGAGATGGATGATGGTATCATTGATACAGCCGCCACCGAAACGACAGGAACGCAATACCATTTTCTGATTCGGTACGCTTTCGCTGAACAGATAAAGTGCCAGAGGATGGGGCTGTGATTCCACGGTACGAATCGCATCCTCCAGAGAATCATAGGCAAGCACAGGCAGGACAGGACCGAAAATTTCCTCTCCCATCACAGCATCCTCCCAGGTGACATCTGTTAAAAGGGTAGGTGCAATACGCAGTGTTTCCGCATCACTTTGTCCACCATACGCGATTTTAGAAGCATTAATCAGTCCAAGAATTCGTTGGAAATGCTTTTCGTTTATAATTTTCCCATAGTCGGGGTTTTGCAAGGGATTTGTATCAAACTGCCGGATGATTTCCTTCTTCAGGGCATCCAGCAGTTTGTTTTGTATACGCCTGTCACACAGGATATAGTCCGGCGCTACACAGGTCTGCCCGCAGTTTAAAAATTTGCCAAACACAATGCGCCGGGCGGCAAGCTCTATTTTCGCCGTGGAGTCCACAATGCAGGGACTCTTTCCCCCTAATTCCAATGTAACCGGTGTCAGATATTCAGCGGCACTGCGTAACACTTCTCTCCCCACGTTTTTCCCACCTGTAAAGAAAATCATATCAAATTTCTGCTGCAACAGCGCCCGGTTTTCTGCACGTCCGCCGGTTACGATTGCGACATATTTGGAAGGAAAACATTCTTCCAAAAGTTCCTGCAATACCTTACTGGTGCATGGCGCGTAGGCACTGGGTTTCACCACTGCCGTATTTCCGGCGGCGATGGCATCAATCAAAGGCTCCAGCGTGAGTAACACCGGATAATTCCAGGGACTCATAATCAGCACGGTGCCGTAAGGCGAAGGAGAGCGGAAGCTTTTGGCAGCGAACTGGGACACCGGAGTGGAAACCCGGGTGCACTTTGCCAGCCGTGGCAGATGCTTCTTCATCCAGTGAAGCTCGGACAAGGTAAGCCCGATTTCACACATATAGCTCTCCATGGAACTTTTCCCCAAATCCTGCTTTAAGGCATTGCAAAGAGCTTTTTCATATCGCGACAGCGCCTGCTCCAGCCGGATCAGCTGTGCCAGCCGGAAGGCTACCGGCTGGGTAGCACCGGAAGCAAAAAAGGTGTGCTGCTTATCTAACAAATTCTTTAATTCCTGTTCGTTCATCGGAAACCCCTTTCTATCATAAAAGCTTTTTATATAAAGCGTTCTACCCCCTATGGTAGAAGCCGGTCTTGCATCTGTCAAGAAAACAGAGTCTGTTATGAATGAATCTTAACAGGTTATAAAAACAGAAAAACGGGGAAATCTGGTAGCAACAAGAAGGTTATAAAAGGAGCGTCGCAGATTGGAACAGATTTCCCTTTTTTATGGCTTTACGAAGGAGGAACAGCAGCAAATCCAGAATCTTGGCTGTATGCGCAGACAAAAGTTTGAGAAAAATCAAAGAATTCTTCATATGGGCGATTTCATCCGTGAGATAGGGCTGGTTCTGACCGGGAGCATACGTATTGAAAATGTGGATGTATGGGGAAACAAAAGCATTTTGGGTCATCTTGCTGAGGGACAAACCTTTGCAGAAACCTATGTTTTCTGTGAAGAAATGGTGATGGTGGATGTGGTAGCTGCAGAACCCACGGAAATCCTTTTCCTGCATATAAAAAGGCTGGAACAGGAAGGAGAGATGTCTACCTGGCAAGTGAAGCTTCTTTGGAAGCTTCTTCGGATGAGCAGTGAGAAAAATCTTCTTCTCACCAGTCGACTTTTTAATCTTTCGGCGAAAAGTGTCCGGGGACGACTTCTGACCTATCTCAATGAACAGGCAGTAAAAGCCGGAAATACCAGGTTTTCCATACCTTTTACCAGACAGCAAATGGCAGATTATCTCAACCTTGACCGCAGTGCATTGTCCAAAGAACTATGCCACATGCGGGATGAAGGGTTATTGGATTTTCATAAAAACACCTTTCGATTATTTGAAAAAAAGTAAAAAATTAAAAACGGTGGTTATAACAACCACTTTTCTTTTTCTTGTGCTTTATAGTTGTCCATGAAGTCAGTCAAAACACAACAACAGAAAGGCAGGAAAAAATATGTTTTGTTATCAATGTCAGGAAACAGCAGGGTGCAGCGGTTGTACACAGGTCGGTGTGTGCGGAAAAAGCCCTAAAGTAGCAGCAATGCAGGATCTTCTGGTTTATACTACCAAGGGACTTTGCGCGGTGACCACTGCACTGCGGGAACAGGGAACAGCTGTTTCCAGAGAGTGGAATCACCTCATTACGGAAAATCTTTTTACCACAATTACCAATGCCAACTTTGATGAGGAAGCCATTGTGGCACGCATCCGGGAAACACTTCGGGTGAAACAGACGCTTCTTTCGCAGATCAAAGAAGCGGATAGTCTGCCGGAGGCTGCCAGGTGGAATGGCAAAGAAACAGATTATGAAGCCAAAGCAATTACGGTGGGTGTGCTGGCAACCAGAGAGGAGGATATTCGTTCGCTACGGGAACTGCTTACCTATGGTTTAAAAGGACTTTCTGCCTATTCCAAACATGCCAATGTACTTTTACAGGAAAACGAGGAAGTGGACGCTTTCCTACAGAAAACACTGGCAGCTACACTTGATGACAACCTTAGTGCGGAGGAACTGGTAACATTGGTTCTGGAAACCGGAAAATACGGAGTAGAAGGAATGGCTTTGCTGGATAAGGCGAACACGAAAGCCTATGGTAATCCAGAAATGACCAGAGTCAATATCGGGGTAGGCAGCCGCCCGGGAATTCTGGTTTCCGGCCATGATCTCCGAGATCTGGAAATGCTGCTGGAGCAGACCCGGGGAACCGGTGTAGATGTGTATACACATTCGGAGATGTTGCCGGCGCATTACTATCCCGCTTTCAAAAAATATGACAATTTTGTAGGCAATTATGGAAATGCATGGTGGAAGCAGAAAGAGGAGTTTGAGTCCTTCCATGGACCGATCCTTATGACCACAAACTGTATCGTACCACCTAAGGACAGCTATAAGAACCGACTCTATACCACAGGTGCAGCAGGCTATCCGGGTTGTAAACACATCCGTGGCGGTATTGGAGAGTACAAGGATTTCTCCGAAATCATCAACCAGGCGAAGCAGTGTCAGCCACCGGAGGAAATCGAAACCGGAGAAATTGTAGGAGGATTTGCACACAATCAGGTGCTTGCCCTGGCAGACCGGATCGTAGAGGCAGTCAAGAGCGGAGCAATCCGTCAGTTTGTAGTGATGGCAGGCTGTGACGGAAGGGCGAAAAGCCGAAATTACTACACAGACTTTGCAAAAGCATTACCCGGGGATACGGTGATTCTTACTGCTGGCTGTGCCAAATATAAATATAATAAGCTGAATCTGGGGGAAATTAATGGAATTCCCAGAGTGCTGGATGCGGGACAATGTAATGACTCCTATTCTTTAGCAGTAATTGCATTGAAACTGAAGGAGGTATTCGGCTTGGAGGATATCAATGAACTACCCATTGTTTATAATATTGCCTGGTATGAGCAGAAAGCGGTGATTGTGCTGTTGGCACTTCTCTACCTGGGAGTAAAAAATATCCATCTGGGACCCACACTGCCAGCCTTTTTAAGCCCCAATGTAGCGAAGCTTCTTACAGAAAAATTTGGACTTTCGGGTAGTATCCCCTTGGAGGATATGACTTGAGCAGATGCAGAATAGTATGGTAGAATGGTTATGTTCATCGGTTGACCGGTGAATGTAACCAGAATGTTTCCGGGAGGAATGGCAGCCATGATGGTAAGCAGTGCAGAACTTAAGGAGCATATTCAAGGTGTCCGTGGCGAGGTACAGCTTTTAAATTACGAGGAAGCGCTTGCCTATGCGAAAGGACGCCCCTATGAGCATGAACTGGATAAAATGATGAATCAGGAAAAGCTGCCCTTTTCCAAAGCCCAGATGTATCCGAATTTTATTCTGGGGAAATGTCTGATTGATGAGGGAACTGTGGATCATCCGAAGCAGATTTATGCGGTGTATTGCCTGACTCCGGAAACACTGCTTTTGATTACCCCCAAAAAAGACGAACAGATTCTGTACAAAATCCTGGCAAACACCGAATCGGAGAAGGATTCCAGACCGCAACTGTTTTTTCTCCGCTTTCTGGAACAGACGCTGCAGGATGATACGGAATATTTACAGAAAATTGAAGAAGAATGTTATGACATGGAGGAGGATATTTATGTGGGAAACTGTAAACAGAATCCCGCTCCTGCCATGTTAAGCTACCGGAAGCACCTGCTTACCCGGTGCTTCCATTATCAACAGATGGCAGATATGAGCGAAACACTGGAAAAAAACATCAACGAAATGTTCAATCGGAAGGAATTGCTGATTTTGGAGGAATTCCACAACAAGGCAGACCGTCTGGATCAGCATTGCGGGATGCTGCGGGAATATATGGTGCAGATCAGAGAACTTTATCAGCAGCAGATTGACATTCAGCAGAACAATACCATGCGGATTCTCACCATTGTGACCGCAATTTTTTCGCCGCTCACATTGATCGCAGGGTGGTATGGCATGAACTTTGTGAATATGCCGGAACTACAGAGTAAATATGGATATGTTACGATTGCCGTGCTGTGCTTTGTCATTATTTTGCTGGAAATCCTGTATTTCCGTCATAAAAAGTACTGGTAATAGCCGGTTTACATAAGAAAGGATGATTTGTATGGAACGATTTCATAGAGTGTTTGTCATTGTACTGGATTCTCTGGGTGTGGGAGCCATGCCGGATTCCGAGAAATTCGGGGATGTAGGCGTGGATACCTTCGGTCATATCGTAGATACCGTAGGACCGCTGCAGATGCCCAATCTGACCAGACTGGGATTTTTGCAGATTCACCCCGGAAAGGGGATGGAAGCAGAGTTGAATCCTCTTGGGCGTTATATGAAAATGTCCGAAGCCAGCTGTGGCAAGGACACCATGACCGGACACTGGGAAATGATGGGGCTGAAGGTGGAGAAACCTTTCCAGACCTTCACCGATACCGGATTCCCGCCGGAATTGATTGCGGAACTGGAAAAACGGTGTGGTAAGAAAGTCATCGGCAATAAGAGTGCCAGCGGCACGGAAATTCTGGAGGAACTGGGAGAGGAAGAAATCCGGGACGGTTCCATGATTGTATACACTTCGGCCGATTCCGTATTACAGATTTGTGGAAACGAGGAAACCTTTGATTTACAGAATCTGTATCGTTGCTGTGAGATTGCCAGAGAGTTGACCATGAAGGATGAATGGAAGGTGGGCAGAGTCATCGCCCGTCCTTATGTGGGGAAGAAAAAAGGCGAATTTGTCCGCACCAGCAACCGCAGGGACTATGCTTTAAAGCCCTTTGGAAAAACGGCACTCAATGCTTTGCAGGAGGCGGGGCTGGATGTGATTGCCGTGGGCAAAATTCATGACATCTTTGTGGGAGAAGGCATTACCGAAAGCCTGCACTCCCAATCTTCCGTCAACGGCATGGAGCAGACCGTGGAAATTGCCGGCCGGGATTTCCATGGCTTGTGCTTTACCAATCTGGTGGATTTTGATGCTCTGTGGGGGCATCGCCGGAATCCGCAGGGTTACGGCCGGGAGATTGAAAAATTTGATGTAGGTCTGGGCAATTTATTAGAGGTGATGCGCCCGGATGATTTGCTGATTATCACTGCGGATCATGGTAACGACCCTACTTATACCGGAACCGACCACACCAGAGAATATGTACCGTTTCTCGCCTATTCTCCCAGCATGAAACAGCATGGAGCATTGCCGGGGAGTGACACCTTTGCAGTCATCGGTGCCACTATTGCGGATAACTTCGGCGTGAAGATGCCGGAAGGAACCATTGGCAGTTCTATTTTGAAGGAACTGGAGTAAGAAATATACGACAGGATAGATGGAACCGTGTCCCATCCATAAACACGGTTTACATAAAACAAAACACAACAGGAGGATTACAACTATGCACATGGCAGATGCCCTTGTGAATCCGGCAGTTGCCGGAACCATGTATGCCTGCTCCACCGTGGCAGCGGGATATTCCATTAAGAAACTGAGAGAGGAAGAAGATTTAGAGAAAAAAATCCCGGTAATGGGCGTGATGGGTGCTTTCGTATTTGCGGCACAGATGATCAATTTTTCCATTCCCGGAACCGGATCTTCCGGACATTTATGCGGCGGCATGATGCTTTCCGCTATTTTAGGACCCTATGCAGGTTTTATTACCATGATTGGCGTGCTGCTGATCCAATGTCTGTTTTTTGCAGACGGAGGACTTCTGGCGCTAGGCTGTAATATATGGAACATGGCATTTTACGGATGCTTTGTGGGGGCGCTGCTGATCTGGAAACAGATGATGAAAAACGGTGTCACCAAAAAGAAAATCACCATTGCCTCCATCGGGGGATGCATCATTGCTCTCCAGCTGGGCGCTTTTTCCGTGACCATTGAGACCTTGCTTTCCGGCGTGACAGAGTTACCCTTTACAGTATTCCTGGCAGCAATGCAGCCGATTCATCTGGCAATCGGCCTGGTGGAAGGGATCATTACCGCAGCCGTGCTGTGCTTCGTCTATGATGCCAGACCGGAACTGATTTGGACAGGAGCATCTGTGACGGCAACGGAAAAGAAAGCGAAACTGTCCTACAAGGCACTGGTATGTGTATTGGCAGTTACCGCCGTTCTGATTGGCGGAGGCTTGTCCCATCTGGCATCCGGAGACCCTGACGGCCTGGAATGGTCTATGGAAAAGGTGGCAGGAACCACAGAACTGGAAGGAGAGGGCAGTGCCTATGACACAGCGGACCGTATTGTTTCTTCCACGGCAGTGTTACCGGATTACGGCTTTTCCAATTCGGATTCTGCAGCGGGTACCTCTGTATCGGGAATTGTAGGTGGTATGCTGGTCTGCGTTTTGTGTGCCGGTGTCTGTTTTGTGATTCGTAAAACAAAAAAGAAAACGGTTTAAAGATTTTTTTCAGGGCTGTTTGTTTCTGAGCAAAAACAAACAGCCCTTTTCGCGACAAGCTGCTCAGAAATGAGGAACAGGATGAAAATTAAAGTACAAGAAATGGACTATGAAGAAGCGTTATTGCGGATGGATCATTCTCATCACAATCCGGTGAGACCCTGGCTGGCATTTCGTTTCCTTTTAAAACTGGTTTCCATGCCGGATTTAAAAGCTACCCATTTTGAGTGCCAGCGGATTGGAATGGAGAAATTACAGAAAGGCGAGCCTTGCCTGATTCTCATGAATCATTCCAGTTTTATTGATTTGAAAATTGCGTCAGTAGTTTTTGCTTCCCGTCCTTTTAATATCGTCTGCACCTCCGATGGCTTCGTGGGAAAATCCTGGCTCATGCGGAGCATCGGATGTATTCCCACCCAGAAATTTGTCAGCGATGTCAAACTGGTAAAGGATATGGTATACGCTGTACGGAAGCTGCATAATTCTGTTCTCATGTACCCCGAGGCAAGCTACAGCTTTGACGGAACCGCAACACCGCTGCCGGAAAGCATCGGTAAATGCCTGAAGATTTTAAATGTCCCGGTGGTGATGGTGCGCACCTACGGAGCTTTCGCCAGAGATCCGCTTTATAATGGGTTACAGCTCCGCAAGGTCAAGGTAAGTGCGAGAGTGGAATATCTTCTTTCCCCGGAGGAAATCAAGGAAAAACCGGTGGAGGAATTAAACCGTATCCTGCGAGAACAGTTTTCCTTTGATAACTTCCGGTGGCAGCAGGAAAACCGCGTTGCCATCCGGGAGAAATTCCGTGCCGATTATTTAAATCGTGTGTTATATAAATGCCCCCATTGCAAGGTAGAGGGGAAAATGATGGGAAAAGGAACACTGCTGACCTGTCGTGCTTGTGGAAAAACCTATGAGTTGACGGAATACGGCTATATGCAGGCTGTGGATGGCAAGACGGAATTTCCCCACATTCCGGACTGGTACCGTTGGGAAAGAGAGTGTGTCCGTGAGGAACTGACCAAGGGAACCTACCGGCTGGATATTCCCGTGGATATTTATATGATGGTGAATACCAAATGCATTTATAAAGTGGGAGACGGCCAGCTTTGCCACACGACAGATGGTTTCCATCTCACCGGATGTGCCGGTCGATTGGATTGCAGTCAGAAACCTGCTGCATCCTACAGTCTGTATTCCGATTACTATTGGTATGAGATCGGAGATATGATCTGTATCGGTGATCAACAGATCCTCTACTACTGCTTCCCGAAAAAGGCAGGGGATGTGGTCGCCAAAACCAGGCTTGCCACAGAGGAACTGTGGAAGCTGGTGCGAATTGTTACTGGAACGAGGGACGAGTGAACAGTAACGCTGGTGCATGCCGGAAGGTGAAGAGCCAAAAAAGTTGTGGAAATCGGGAATAAGGAATAGCAATCAGAAAAACAGTGGAAAAATCCGGGAGGACGATAAGATGGAACAGGCATTAGAGACAAGTCATGAGAAAAAGAAACGATTGGAAGAAGTCCTGCGTGGATTGGGCAGCGTTGCTGTTGCTTTTTCCGGCGGTGTGGATTCTACCTTCCTGTTACAGGTAGCCCACGATACCCTGGGAGACAAAGCCATTGCCGTAACTGTTGTGGCAGATGCCATGCCGGGACGGGAAATCAAAGAGGCACAGGAATTTTGCAAAAAAGCAGGAATCCGCCAGATTTGCTATACCGTAGACCAACTGGCAATTCCCGGTTTTTCCCAGAATCCCCAGAATCGCTGCTACATCTGTAAAACTGCTATTTTTACCAAAATCAAGGAAATTGCCAAAGAAGAAGGAATGGCAGCGGTAGCGGAAGGCTCCAACATGGATGACATGGGCGATTACCGCCCCGGCATGGTTGCCATTGCAGAACTGGGTATCAAAAGCCCCTTGCGGGAGGCGGAACTTTACAAGGCGCAGATTCGTGAATTATCCAAGGAGATGCAGCTTCCTACCTGGAAGAAACCATCCTACGCATGTCTGGCAACACGCTTCGTGTACGGAGAAACCATCACCAGAGAGAAACTGGAACGGGTGGACAAGGCAGAACAGCTTTTGCTGGACTTAGGATTTGAGCAGATGCGCGTCCGGGTTCATGGCAACCTGGCAAGGATCGAAGTACTTCCCAAGGACATCAGCCGCCTTATGGAAGAAGAAACCCGGAATAAGGTGCAGCAGGCGTTCAAGGAATACGGCTTTGATTACGTTTCCGTAGATTTGAAGGGCTACCGCACCGGCAGCATGAACGAGACTATTCGATGAAGGAAAATGGGGATTATTTTTCATGAAAGAATTCAATACTTGTCTGGAACCTATAAGCAGGCATGGATGTGATGTTTTATAGGTCATTTGGAGAGACTTTTTCATTACATTGACCTATAAGTTCCACTGTAACCCAGTTCCTATAGGTCAGATTTTTGCCAAAAGGCGCTTTTGCATTTGTCTAAAAGCTTTTTTTGACCTATAAGCGGACAGAGAATCTATTTCTTATAGGTCAAACACAACTTTACGAGATAAAATGCAACCTATAAGAGTTCACTGAGTGATATTTTTATGGGTCAGACATCTGTTTACAGTGTGAATTCAAACCTATCCGGATTTTCAAAAAGTTCATCTTATAGGTGTCAATCACAGGAGTTCTTGACATTGACAGTGATGACTGGGATAATTATGTAGAGGTCATTAAGGGTATGGGAATTGACCGTTGTGTAGAGATTGAACAGGCAGCTCTGGATCGTTATCTTGTGGGATAATAGAGAAAGAGAAGCTGGATGATAGAAAAGGGGCAGTGCATGGATATGTGCTGCCCTTCCCTTTTCAAAAACGGAGGAAGGTAAATGTTATCAGCAGAAGCAGAAAAAATTATTATCCGGACACGAACTTTATGCGACGGAAGAGGAGAAAAAAAGTCCCTATGTTTCTCCAATCAAAGGAGATTTTACAGGATTTCCCAGATTGCAGACTTCATTGTAAATAAATAAAACAACGTGCAACTACAAAAGAGGAGGAAACGAAATGCAGCACAGCTTCAAGTATGATCAGAACAGCGCAGTGGTAGAGACACAACAGGGAAAGGTACGGGGCTATATGGAGGATGCCCTCACGATTTTTAAGGGAATTCCTTATGCCCATAGTGTACGATTCCATGCACCGGAAAAAGTGAAACCGTGGGAAGGTACACTGGATGCCACCAGTTACGGTTATGTATGTCCGCTGCTGGATCTGACAGGCAGGCCAAACGGAGAACTTCTTGTGCCACACCGTTATTGGGTAATGAATGAGGATTGTCAGAATCTCAATATCTGGACACCGGGCTGTGACGATGGCAAACGCCCTGTTCTTGTGTGGCTGCACGGAGGCGGTTTTGAAGCGGGTTCCGCCATTGAACATATAGCGTATGACGGAGCTTCCATGAGTCAGAACGGACAGGTGGTCGTAGTTACCATCAATCACCGCCTGAACGTTCTGGGTTTCTTTGATTTGTCGGATTTTGGGGAGGAATATGCCAATTCCGGTAATGCAGGGACGGATGACATCATTGCTGCATTACAGTGGATTAAAGAAAATATTGCATCCTTTGGCGGCGATCCCGGGAATGTCACTGTATTTGGACAATCCGGCGGCGGAGCCAAGGTGACAACCCTTTTGCAGACACCGGCAGCTGACGGTCTGTTTCACAAGGGCGTCAATATGAGCGGTGTCATCGGACCGGTACTGGCAGATGCAACAGGAAGCGGCAAAGAACTGGCAGAGGCAATCCTGCAGGAATTGTCACTGAAGGATGTGAAGGAGCTGGAGACAGTACCTTATGCCTTGCTTGCGGCTGCCTATGTGAAGCTTCGTCCATCCTTTGCGGCAGCGGGTAAATATGTGGGAGGCAGACCACATCCCAACGCTTTTTATAAAGGTACGCCGGTAGAAAACGGATTCCGCCCGGAGTCGGAGAAGATTCCCATGATGATTGGTTCCGTTTTCGGCGAATTTACTTCGTTCATTCCCACCCCTTATGACAAGGGACAGCTGTCTGTCCGGGATGGAGAGGCAATTGTGAAGAAAGTGTTGGGAGAAGAAGCGGCAGAAAAACTGCTTCCGCTTTTTGCAGAGGCATATCCGGAGCGTAATCCGGTGGATCTGCTTACGATTGACTATATTTTCCGCTGGCCGGAGCAGGAGTATCTGCGAAAACGAAGTGCGCTGAATACCTGCACGTATGCCTATCTGTTTGATGAAGATATGCCGGTAGATGGTGGCAGAACCCCCTGGCACTGTTCCGATATCCCTTTCTTCTTCCGTAATCTGGATCTCGTGCCGGTAGCAGCGGGGGCTGAAAATGCCAGACAACTGGAGCAGCAGATCTTTGAAAGCCTGATGGCATTTGCCCGTACCGGAAACCCGAACAATGACCGGATTCCGGAATGGCCTGCCAGCACATCCACCGAAGAATATACGATGGTCTTTGGAAAAGAGAGCAAGGTGCGTACCAACTATGATCATAAACTGATCAGGGCAGTGGTACAGTATGGCGCAGTATTGGGTGAATATATGAAAGAAAATGCAGGTAAGATCCAGCATTAGACACTGTCGGCAAAGAACGCGGTACCATACAGTTATCCTGCCGAAGATACAGAAAAAGCACAGGCAAAGCGAATCCTGCTGAAGAAGGAATGGATTCCTTACCGTGAAGTATCTTATCGCAAAGAGAGCGAAGAACTGCTGGTATCAACGCCGGAACAGAAAATCACGGCGGCCGATGTGCGTGAAGGCAGAGCAACCGTGGAGGAACTGACTGCACAGCTGACGATTCCGGAGATGGCCCAGCTATGTGTGGGAACGGCACGCGGAGGCATGGGAGGAGAATCCGTAATCGGCGCTGCATCCACTCTTTGCCCGGGAGCAGCAGGAGACACCACTTCCTGCATGATTGCAGACAGAGATATCCGCAACATGGTGTTGGCAGATGGCCCTGCAGGTCTGCGTCTATCCAGAAGCTTTATGGCAGATGCGGACGGCAATGTGATTCCCGGTACAACGGATTCGCCGATGCCGGGCATGGAATTGCTTATGGATAAGCTGCCGAAACCGGAAATTCCTGCAGATTCCGTAACCTATTACCAATATTGCACTGCCATTCCCATTGCTACATTGCTGGCGCAGACCTGGGATGTGGAGGCTATTGAGGAAGCCGGAGACATTGTGGGAGAAGAGATGAAGGAACTGGGTGTCACCTTATGGCTGGCTCCGGGCATGAATATTCATCGGAATCCGTTATGCGGCAGAAACTTCGAGTACTATTCGGAGGATCCTCTGGTATCCGGTATGTGTGCTGCAGCAGATACCAGAGGTGTACAGAAACATGCAGGTGTCGGCACGACCATCAAGCATTTCGCTTTTAACAATCAGGAGGATAACCGCATGCATACCAATGCTCATATTGGGGAGCGTGCGATTCGTGAGATTTATCTGAAGGGCTTTGAAATCGCAGTGAAGACGGCACAGCCTATGTCTATCATGACCTCTTATAATCTGATCAATGGAACGCATACGGCCAATAGCTATGATTTATTGACCAGAGCAGCGAGAGAGGAATGGGGCTTTCGCGGCATCGTCATGACCGACTGGGGAACAACCGGCAGAATGCAGATTCTGGGTAAGGAAACCCAAAAGTATGGAAGCTCCGGTGCTGCCGGCTGCATCAAAGCCGGAAATGACCTGATTATGCCGGGCAGTGCAGAGGATGTGGAGGAAATTATTGCATCTGTAGATGCTCCGGTGGGTACCGTGGAATGCCCGCTCACACGTGGAGAACTGCAGGCATGTGCAAAGCGGATCCTGCATACGATTCTTCAAAGCAGCGTGTACCCATCGTAATTTATCGTTACTGTTCACTCGTCCCTCGTTCCAGTAACAATTTATATTTTGCAGGGTAAAAAGTGATTGACAAAACATGCAGGTATGCTGTACTATATAATATGTCGCGAAAATGGTGTTCATTTTTGCGACATATCGAAGCGTGGCTCAGCTTGGTAGAGCGCTGCGTTCGGGACGCAGAGGTCGCAGGTTCAA
>OGJJ01000500.1_pt1 | contig 35750 bp, 22 predicted proteins | sample 1572081 | NCBI WGS metagenome assembly OGJJ01 (sample SAMEA2582122, study PRJEB24529) | metagenome | biome: Human gut stool | place: China | collected 2011
TGCTCAAGCATGGTCAGGTGGTTTGCGGAAAGAATTTCGACGAGGTGTTCGAGCGTGCCATGTTCTTTGAGATGGCTTGTAGAATCATCGTTCAGAGTGGCGGCAAATACACCACACTGACACCGGAAGAAATCGACGATCTCGAGGTTTACGTATTAGGTAAGAAACAATAAACCTCTATCCTCTATATGAGAGAAGCGGTAGGAGAGAAAGCTGCCCGCTACGGGCACTCTCCTACCGCTTTTTATACGAAACAACTTTTATCTACCCAAACATTTATAAATAACTATGATTTATCTAGCTATAGATTTCGGTGGAGGCAGCGGACGAGTGATTGCCGGAAAACTAGAAAACGGCAAGCTCGAAATGGAGCTCATCCATCGTTTCCCTAACCGACAGGTAAGATTAGGCAACCACGTCTATTGGGATTTCCTCGCCCTCTTCGAGGATATGAAGACGGGACTGAAGATGGCAGGAGCCAAGGGACTCAAGGTGGATGGCATCGCCATCGATACCTGGGGAGTAGATTTCGGTCTCATCGACCAGGACGGCAACCTTCTGGGCAACCCGGTATGCTATCGTGATGCCCGCACCAAGGGAATGCCGGAAGAAGTGTTCAAGCAGATTGACCCATCTACACATTATGCCATCAACGGCACACAGGTGATGGAAATCAATACCCTCTTCCAGCTATACAGTCTGAAGAAAGCCAACAGTCCACAGTTGGAGAAGGCTGCGCATCTGCTTTTCACCCCAGATCTCTTCAGCTACTATCTCACAGGCGAAGCCAACAATGAATATACCATCGCATCCACATCAGAACTGCTGAATGCCAGCACCAAGGACTGGGACTGGGAAACCATCGACCAGCTGGGGCTTCCATGCCACATCTTCGGCAAGATCGTGATGCCGGGCACCGTAAGAGGAAAGCTGCGCCGCGACATCGCAGAGGAAACCGGACTCGGAGAAGTGGATGTCATCGCAGTAGGTTCTCATGATACAGCCAGTGCGGTAGCAGCCGTACCTGCTACAGAAGATGAATACCCGATGGCATTCATCAGTTCAGGAACCTGGTCGCTTCTAGGTGTTGAGATTGAAAAACCGATCCTTACCGAGGAAGCCCGAAAGGCAGAGTTTACCAACGAGGGCGGCATCGGCGGCCGCATCACCTTCCTGCAGAACATCACAGGTCTCTGGATCATGCAGAGACTGATGGCTGAATGGAAGGAGAATGGCGAGGAACAGCAGTTCGACATCATCCTTCCTCTGGCAGAAGAAGCTCACATCAATGCCATCATCCCTGTGGATGACGCTGCGTTCCAGAATCCGGCATCCATGCAGCAGGCTATCATCGACTACTGCGCCACCCATCAGCTGCAGGTACCTCAGAACAAGGCAGAAATCGTGCGCTGCGTACTCCAGTCGCTGGCAGCCAAGTATGCCGAGGCAACCGCTCACCTCAACGAGATGTTACCGCAGCCAATCAAGTGCATGCACATCATCGGAGGCGGCTCACAGAACAAGTTACTCAACCGTCTCACCTCCGAAGCTTTGGGCGTTCCAGTCATTGCGGGTCCTATAGAGGCTACGGGTATGGGCAACATCCTGACCCAGGCACTTGCCAAGGGAGAAATCAAGGATATCGACGAGCTGAGAGCCGTGGTAAGACAAAGCATCTGATCCATCCGAATATTTACCCTACAAACATAAACGCAGACAATATTAACCTGAAATATGGAATCGAAAAAGAAAGAATCAATCCTGATGAAAGACGGGGTGAGCTACCTCGTACCTTTCATATTAATCACATCGTGCTTTGCACTGTGGGGATTTGCCAATGATATCACCAATCCTATGGTAAAGGCATTCTCCAAGATCTTCCGAATGTCATCTACGGATGGCGCCCTGGTACAGGTAGCCTTCTACGGCGGTTACTTCGCCATGGCTTTCCCTGCCGCCATCTTCATCCGCCGCTTCTCCTACAAGGCAGGCGTACTGCTGGGATTAGGACTCTATGCCTTCGGTGCATTCCTCTTCTATCCGGCAAAGATGATGGGCGAATATTATCCATTCCTCCTCGCCTACTTCATCCTTACCTGCGGACTCTCCTTTCTGGAGACATCGAGCAATCCTTACATACTCTCGATGGGAACCGAAGAGACGGCTACACGCCGACTGAACCTGGCGCAATCGTTCAACCCGATGGGTTCGCTGCTCGGTATGTATGTGGCAATGAACTTTATACAGGCAAAACTCAACCCGCTTGATACGGCTGGGCGCGCCAATCTCTCGGCTAGCGAATTTGAGGCAATCAAGGAATACGACCTTTCGGTATTGATCAATCCATACCTGATTATCGGTCTGGTCATCCTCACCATCTTCTTCGTCATCCTGTTTACCAAGATGCCGAAGAACAGCGAGAAAGACAACAAGATCAACTTCGTGCCTACCCTTCGCCGCATCTTCCGCATGCCGCACTATCGTGAAGGCGTATTCACCCAGTTCTTCTATGTGGGCGCACAGATTATGTGCTGGACCTTCATCATCCAGTATGGCACCCGCATTCTGATGCAGGAAGGTATGGCAGAGATTGATGCCGAGGTAACCTCGCAGAAGTTCAACATCGTAGCGATGGTACTGTTCTGCTGTTCCCGCTTCATCTGCACCTTCATCCTCCGCTTCTTCAACGCAGGACAGTTGCTGATGATATTGGCGATAGCAGGTGGCTGCTTCACAGCCGGCGTCATTGCCCTTCACAACATCTGGGGTCTCTACTGTCTGGTGGCAGTAAGTGCCTGCATGTCATTGATGTTCCCTACCATCTATGGTATAGCCCTGAGGGGTCTTGGCGATGATGCCAAGTTTGGTGCAGCCGGTCTCATCATGGCAATTCTGGGCGGTAGTGTCCTGCCACCTTTGCAGGCATCCATCATCGATATGCATACCGTATTCGGAATGCCATCTACCAATGCGTCGTTCATTCTTCCATTCATCTGTTTCGTGGTGATTGCCATCTATGGATATCGCACAAAGTTGCGCAGCATTGGCAAACTTTTAGGTTAAAATTAGCAAGCTGTGGCCGTTTGTTGTCGGTCACAGCTTATTTTTTAGTTAAATAGTTCTAAAGTCGACAAATATTCACAGCATTTCCTATATCAATTAATAAATTTTACGTATTTTTGCCTAAAATTTTAAAGAGACTTACCAACCTAGATAATTAATAAAAGAAAATCAGATTGTAAGTGAGTAAATTAAACATCTCAAGCAAGAACAATTAAATATAAATAGATATTCATCACATTAAAAGTTTGTATTATGGCAAAAACTAACAAAACAATGAATCTGGCATTCGCCTTGATGGTTGGTTCTGCTGGTGCTGCTTACGCAGGTATTCCTGCCGTTAACAGCGTACAGAACGTACAGCAAGACGAGACATGTACAGGTATCGTCAAGGATGCTACTGGCGAAACAGTCATTGGTGCTTCTGTTCTCATCAAGGGAACAAGCAACGGAACTGTGACAGACATTGATGGTAACTTTTCACTCAAGGGTGTGAAAAAGGGAACTATTCTCCGCATTTCTTACGTAGGATTTGAAACTAAAGAGGTTACTTACAATGGCAAAACTCTCGAAATCACTTTAAAAGACGATTCAAAAGCACTTGAAGAAGTCGTAGTAACTGCTCTTGGCATCAAGAAGGATGCCAAGAAGTTGGGTTATGCAGTCAGCTCTATCAATGCAGAAGATTTGAACAGAACAGGTGGTGCAAATTTGGCAGCTGGTCTTTATGGTAAGGCATCAGGTGTTCGTATTCAGTCAGCACCTGGTGGCGGTACATCAGCTGTATCTATCTCTGTTCGTGGTCTTTCTTCTATCAATGGTAATACCCAGCCTTTATTGATTCTTGATGGCGTGCCAATCCATAATGGTAACACCAACAATAATGACTATTGGAGCAATCAGCGAATCAACTCAAACGGTCTCGTAGATATCAACCCAGAGGATATTGAGAATATCTCTATCTTGAAGGGTGCAGCAGCTTCAGCTCTTTATGGTTCAGAGGCAGCTAATGGTGTAGTAATGATTACCACCAAAAAGGGACAGAAAGGAACCGGAACTCATGTTGACTTCAGCGCAAACGTAAGCTTCGACAAGGTGGCTTATATGCCTGAAATCCAGAAGGAATTCGGTCCTGGTTATGACAACTGGGCTCTTGGCGACACACAGGAAGCAGCTACAGGTTTCCGTAACACTCGCTTCGACCGCAATGGCAACAACATTGTTACTCCAAACCGCGAAGCCATCTATACCTATGGTGCCCGATATGATTCCAGCAAAAAGGTTACCTACTTTGATGGTACAGAACGTTCATTTACTCCTATTGATCACAACCAATGGGAAGATATCTTCCGTACAGGTATAAACCAGACTTATAATCTTGCATTGACCAACAGTACAGACCGCAACAACCTGCGTTTCTCTTATACATACAATGATGTACAGGCAATGCAGTATAACTCTAACAACAATAAGCACAACTTCAACTTAAATGGTACATTTGATGTTACCAAGACCATCAAGTTGAACTATGCTGCAACATTCACATCACAATATATCAAGAACCGTCCTTATCGTATCAGCCGTCTGGTATGTAACTATTCTGGAATGTTCGGTGGTTTCACAGATGTTAAATATATCCGTGAGCACACACTTACTAGTCAGGGATACCAGAACAGTATCTACCGTGCCAATGGCGGAACTGACCAGACCTTGACTCCAGACGAGCAGTTCCTTTACACACCAATGGGTTCTACTTCTTTGATGTCAGAGTACTTCTGGAATATCCTGGGTAAGACACAGGAAGAGAATCACACTCGCTTTATCGGTTCTGTAAACCCTACATGGGACATCATCCCTGGATTGAAGCTGAGTGCCCGTATCGCTACAGATATCACAACCAATAAGATTGAGAATAAGAACCGTGCAGAAACTCCACACTTGTTCTCTACTACAGGTCAGTTCTCTGATTCATACGGTTTGAGCAACGACCAGTATTCTATCGTATATGGTGATGTCATGTTGATGTTCGACAAGACTTTCGCTGAGAAGCATAACATTACCGCCAATTTCGGTTGGAATGGACGTCATGAGTCATATTATCAGTCAAGTGTCAGCACAACAAATGGTCTGTCACAGGAAAACTGGTTCCATTTGAATGCTTCCGTTGGTACAAAGAGTGCAGATATGAATAAGCAAGACCAGCTCCGCACAGGTATGTTCCTGACAGCCAGCTATGGCTTCGACAACTGGGCTTACCTGGAAGGAACCATCCGCCAGGAGAAGACTTCCACATTGGCTGACGGCAACAACTCTTTCTGGTATCCATCAGTTAGTGCAAGTGTTCTCTACACAGAACTTCTGAAAGATAAGTGTCCTAAGTGGTGGAACTATGGTAAGATTCGTGCTTCATACGGTATCGTAGGTAATGCTCCTGAGATTTACAGAGCAAACATGGCCTACAAGCAGGGTTCTTTGAATAAGAACAATACCTATACATACGCATTTGTTGATACCGAGATCGGTAACGAAGGCATCAAACCAGAAAAGAAGCATGAGTATGAGTTGGGTATCGAGAACAAGTTCTTGAACAACCGCTTGGGTATGGAATTCAGTTACTATTACAATGATATCAAGGATCAGATTCTCCAGACTTCTGCAGCAGCCTCTATGGGTGGTCGCAGTATGCTGATGAATATCGGTGAGTTGACCAACAAGGGTATTGAGTTGAGCGTATATGGAACACCTATCCAGAACAAAGACTGGAACTGGGAGCTCCGTGGTAACTTGGCTTGGAACAAGAATACGGTAAAGAAGCTGGCAGATGGACTTGATGTTCTTTCTCACCAGACATTCGATGGTGGTGCAGCCAGCCTTGAGTCTCATGTAGGTGAATCTATGGGTGACTGGTATGCATATACCTGGAAGACCGACGATAAGGGCAACTACATCATTGGTGCCGACGGTCTTCGCATTGCAGACACAACAGAACGCCACAAGGTGGGTAATGCCATGCCTAAGATGACTGGTGGTTTCGGTACCAGCTTAAGATACAAGAACTGGGCTCTTGATATGTCATTCGACTTCCGCATTGGTGGTGATGTACTCAACCAGCCATGGCAGTATATGATGGATGCTGGTAACATCAAGGATGCAGTAGGTTCACGTGACGCAGCCTCTGGCGGTCTCTTCTACTATAGTACTGCAGACGATGTTAGCAAGAAGGGTTCTATCGTAAGAGTAGATCCTTCAACTATCAGCAACTACAAGCGTGGTGAGACTAAGATTGATGGTCATTTGGTATGGGACAATGGTGTTATCCAGAAGGGTGTAAAGGAAGACGGCACTCCTAACGATATCATCGTTACCCAGTTTGAAATCAATGACAGCCAATATGGTTGGGGTACTGGTGCAACCAAGAGTTACGCAGATGCTATCCAGAAGAACAGTTACGTAAAATGCCGTGAAATCAGCTTGGCATACACATTGCCAACCTCTTTGACCAAGAAGTTTGCTTGCACCAACCTGACGATTTCTGCATTCGCACGTAACCCATTCTATATCTATCGTTCATTGAAGCTGTTCGATTCAGAAACTACTGATGGTACAAGCTGGATCTATCAGTCACAGATAGGTGGTTCTACTGCCAGTGCCCGTACATTCGGTGTTTCACTCCGTGCTAGCTTCTAATTAAATTAGTAATTCATAGTTAATTAAGAAACATATATGAAAAAGAAGATATTTTCAATCATGATGGCTGGTTTGGCACTCGTTGCTCTCGGTTCATGCTCTAATACAGACTACACCGAGAAATATCCAGATCCTTCAAAAACCAATACGGTAAGTGTGCCAGACGTATTCACTGCCGTACTTTTCAAAGGTAATACTTGGTTGAACCCTGTATATTATCGCTATTATTGCCAGACCCAGACATCAGGTGTCTTTGGTGGAATGATCGGTTCTTCCAACGGAAAAGGACGTTTTATGGGCGGTGGTGAAGGCCGCTTCAACGACCGATGGACTAACTTCTATGATATGCTGACTCAATATCGCGTATTGGAGAAGACATACAATAAGCTTGATGAGTCAGAACAGAACGCCAACAAGGTTTACCTGATGGTTAGCCGTTCTATACTGGAGTCTCAGCTCCATGAGATGTTGTCACTTTTTGGTGCAGTTCCATTCAAGGGTGCCGGCACTTTATGGGAGAATAGCGACTATACCGGTGCAAAGCAGAAAGCTGCTTACGACGATGATGCAGACCTCTACAAGATGATTCTGGCTGATCTTAAAGAAGCCGGTGATTATTTTGCAGAAGGTGGTCCTTCTACAGCCGTACAGAACGCAATGGCTTCCAAGGATTATACCATTGCAGCAGGAAATGCAGCTCGCTGGCAGAAGTACATCAACTCACTTCGTCTTCGTATCGCTCTCCATCTTTCAACAAATGGTAGCGTAACAAGCGAAGCTCATGCCGCAATCAAGGAAATCGTTGAGAATCCATCCAAGTACCCAGTTATTGAAAGCAACGCAGATAACATGGGTGTTGAGCCTAGTACAAACTCAGATGACTTCAACTGGGGCAAGAGCATTTCACAAGCTCTCTGGACAGGTTACACTCCATCACAGGCTATGCTTGATGCTTTGAACGTGCCAGCCAATGGTATTCCAACAGCAGATACCGACCCACGTATCCAGGTAATGTTGGATCCTAACCCAGATGGTGAGTATATCTCATACGATGTTACAAAAACTAGCTCACAAATTTCTGATATCGCTACAGAAAAAGGTAAGGACTATCAGAAACGTAAGCTTTATCCAGCTAACTACTATTGTGTACTTGACTCACAGGCTGTAGCAGGTTGGAAAGAATACGAAGGTAATTCCAACGTATTTGGTCTTTGGATGGGTGCTGCAGAAGTAAGCTTGAGCAAGTCTGAAGCTTATCTGATGGGCTATGGTGTTACCAAGGATGAGGCTAAAGCTAAGGCATGCTTCATCAAGGGTGTTGAACTTTCAACTGAATACTTCTGGAATGAGAAGAAAAACAGTTCTCTCTACAAGAAAGGTAATGACAGCTACAATGCTAACCGCGATTTGATTGAGCCGACAGCTGAAGAAATCGCTGCATACGCTGAAAAAGCTTGGAAGCCAACCCAAGAAGCTGTTTGTACTCAGTTGTGGTTAAACTTTGGTTGGACAAACTTGCTTGAGGCTTGGAATGTAACACGCCGTACAGGTTATCCAGAAGTAAGCTTTGCAAAGGACAATCAGCTGGCTAGCTATCCAACACCTCCGGGTCGTTTGCCTTATCCAAGTGATGAGTTGAACTACAACAAGGATAATGTCCAGGCTGCCATCAGCAAGTACTACAAGGAGCCTCTCGGCTACTTCAGCACTTTGTTCTGGGCAAAGGATGTTTACTACAAGATCGTAGCAGAACACTAAAATAATTATAAAAGGTGTGTCATTGTATGATGGCACACCTTTTTTGCATAACAACAAGATTATCACCTTTTGAATATTCCAGATAGAGTTTCAGCGCAAAAATTGCAAAACACTCTTCACCCCTCACCAACCCATTATAACCATCTGATATACAGAAGTTTTAATAGGGTGAAGAGTCAAGTTGACTCTTCACCACTCTTCACCCCCTCTTCACCTTATTTATTTTTTCCGTTTCTACAGCATCCATCTGAAGATTTCCGGCAGGTGAAGAGTGGTGAAGAGTGAGTGGGTACTCTTCACCTCCCGAAACCCCAGTGTTTATCGGGGTTTCGGGCGAAAAGGTGAAAGGTGAAGAGTAAAAAAGAGATTAGGATTCTATACGACGCATCAGAAGAAAACCTGATACGCCAATTCCTCCAATACGAGAGGACGCATCGTTTCTTGCCTCGCCTTGGCATTATATTGCCCTGTACTAGAGCAATATCTTGCCAAGGCGAGGTAAAATATGAAAAGAGGACATTGTGGCAGCAAGTGCTTGGATAGACTTATATCCGAACACTTGTTGCTATCTCCATAAAGGTTCGTTTTCCCATCCTTGTGGAAAGCCCATGGCATGTAAATCAATATTGGGATAATCTGCAAGCAACCTGAGCAGCGAACTTTTCAAATCCATACAAGGAGTTATAGTTTGCTCCATATATAATAAGGTGCATAACTGATGGTAAAGTTTGATAGGCTTTTGGGTTGGAGCAATCCAAGAAAGTGGAAGCCGATTTGGCAATTGTGGCTTCAATGCAAAACGCCTATTCCATATACGAGCATGGTGTGCACAACAATTGCGAAGCACGGTTATGCACCTTATCCAACTTTCCAAGTAAGTGTATTGAGGTAGTCCAAACTCTCTTGCCACTTGCTTTTTAAGACGATTGTCCTTAAACAGACAAAATAATTTGGAAAGCGTACCAAACGAAACGACCTCCAATGTTTTCCACACAGGAGGGAGAGAAGGGAAAGTATATTTCTCGGAATGCTCCTTGATGAAATCTTCATTTGAACGAGACACCTCTTTCTTGATATTGTCAAGGCAGCCTTCATAAAAGTCTGCATTCTTGAACAGTGATGCATCCATAAACCAAAATGCGCCATGCTCCATAGAAAATATCTGAATCATTTTGGTCCGAAGAGAAATCTCTATATCTTGAATTGCCTTGAATATAAGTTGACGAAGTTCTTTGTCAAAGAGATAAAGGTCGATGGCTTGTTCAAATGTACTACCCAGTTTATAATGATGAAACTGTCTGTCTTCCTCCATATATCGTAGGTAACTGGCAATACGAAAATAACTGATATTGCGAAGCTGCAATTTGGCAGTTGCAATATCTTCTATCACCAGCCCTCTGTTCTGGAGCAAGGCAACCTGTTCATCTACGTTTATCGGTTGTTTGTCGTAATCCATATACCCTTTATAAAAAGCGAAGTCCCACCGTGGTACGCATCGTTGAGAGGCGTGGTGGGATTTGTTGCTGCAAAAATACTCTTTTTTATTGGAAACTCCAAATATTTTCTTCAAAATCTGCTTGTCAAATATGGATTTTAACGTAAAAAGTTCTAATTTCCAAGGTTTTCTCCTTGTAAGCTATGCGAGATTTAGAAAAATATCGTATCTTTGTCCCCGAATTAAGGCGTTCTTTGCATATTGCAAAATACAGAAACGAGCAGAAGTCCGCTCGTTTCCATATTGTTACCTGGTGTACTAAATCTTATTGATTCAAGAGTTAGTGCACCTATCGCCTTTTTTGAGTATTCCAAGATAAGCTCTATGAAAAGAGACTTACTTGATCTTCACTTCTATTTTAGTCTTGGATGCATCAGCGCTGGAGCCGCCAACAAATACCTGGTAAGTGCCAGGAACCACGCGGATGGTGTTGGTCTGGGCATCCCAACCCTCGAAACTCTTGCGAGGAAGATCGATGCTTACCATCTGGCGCTCGCCAGCCTTCAAAGACACACGCTTGAATACCTTGAGACTCTTGATTGGTCCATCCACATCATCCACACGCTTGATATAAACCTGCGCTACTTCGGTACCCTCTCGCTTGCCCGTATTCTGCAAGGAGAACATCAGCTTGTAATCAGCAGCCTTGCTGCCACGCTTCCTGCTCTTCACCTGCATCAGGGTAGGCTTGCCGTACTCGAAAGAGGTATAACTCAAACCGTAACCGAATGGGAACAAAGGCTCGCCCTTGAAATAACGATAGGTACGATTCTTCATCGTATAATCGAGGAAATCAGGAAGATCGTTCACACTCTTATAGAAGGTAACCGGAAGCTTGCCCGATGGATTCACCTCGCCAAAGAGAACCTTGGCTACAGCCTCACCACCCCGTTCACCAGGATACCATGCCTGAAGGATTGCCTCGGCATTTTCCGTCTCAGGAACCATGGCGATGGCACCTCCCGAACAGTTGACAAAGACAACACGCTTGCCTGCCTGATGCAGCATGGCGATAACCTGGCGCTGAGCCTTCAGCAACTCCAGGTCGGTTCTGTCGCCGCCCTTGAATCCAGGCTCCTCAATCTCAAGCTGCTCGCCCTCCAGATTTGGAGAGATACCGCCTACGAATACCACGGCATCCGCATCGCCCACCTCTGCCAGGATCTGCTCGTTGGTAGGCTTCGAAGTCTTCAGGATATCAAACTGCATCACAGCCACATCTTCCTTCTGGGTATAATCTATCTGAATCTTGACCGGCTTGCCTGCTTTCAGAGAGAGCGGTTTGATGATAGGCGCCACGCGGCCCCAGCACTCCCGCATGTTCACGATGGTATCGCCATCCACTATCAGGCGGCAACCGTCATCAATACCCATATTGATGGTAAGATCCTCATCCCTATCAGGAGTCAACACACCCTCATAGCGGGCAGAGAAATGAGTAAGATTCACACCCGGCGCAAACACGGTGTTACCACCATTGCTCAGATTGATGGCTGTCTTCATCACATCCGTAGCCACCAGCTCACCCTTCTGTTCCTGATTGTTCCAGTAGGTGGCCTTCATTCCCTCACGGAAGAGGTTGAAACGGCTCTCCTGCACCTCGTTTCTTGTCAAGGTACAAGCCGGAACATACTTCACCTCAGCCCCCTTCATATAGTTGCGGATGCCCTGGAGGATAGTGGTAGAACTGGTAGGATAACCCGAATAGTTGCCTCGCAGCATGATGGAGTCATTGGCATTAGGTCCCATCACCACAATCTTCTGATTGCGGTTCAAAGGCAGCAGCTGGTTTCTGTTCTGAAGAAGTACGATACCTTCTTCAGCTATCTTCTCAGCCAGATCCTTATGAGCCTTGCAGGCGATGACGTTCTCAGGAATCTGAGTCCATGACACGGTTTCATCCTTATCAAAATCGCCGAGCTTGAAACGAGCCACCAGCAGACGCTTCAGGCTCTGGTTTACCTTATCTTCATTGATCATTCCCGCCTTCACAGCTTTCGGAATAGTACGATAGGCACTGCCGCATTCCAGGTCGGTACCGGCATTCACAGCCTGGGCAGTTGCCTCGGTAGCGGTCTTTGCCGTACCATGATAGCCCGGCATATAGAAATCGTTGACAGCTCCGCAATCGGAAGTAATCAATCCCTTGAATCCCCATTCGTCTCTGAGGATCTGGCGCTCAAACTTGGCGTTGGAACAGCAAGGAGCACCATCTATACGCTGATACGCACACATCACCTCAGCCACATGTCCATCCTGTACCAGCGACTTGAAGGCAGGGAGATAAGTCTCCCACAAATCCCGGGCTGGCAGATTCTCTAGATTGAAGACGTGGCGATTCCACTCCGGACCGCTATGCACGGCAAAATGCTTGGCACAAGCCAGCGTCTTGACATACTGGGGAGTCTTAGACTGATCAGAAGCCGGAACGCCAGGAGCCGCCAGCGGTTTGCCGTCAAATGACTGTCCCTGCAGACCATTCACCACGGCAAGTCCCATACGTGTGGTGAGATAAGGATCTTCGCCATAAGTCTCCTGTCCGCGTCCCCATCTAGGATCACGGAAGATATTGACATTCGGAGTCCAGAAGCTCAGACTCTGATATCTCTTTACATTACCCGACTTCTTCGCTACCTGCGCCTTGGCTCTCGCCTCATCGCTTACGGCAGTAAACACCTGATAGAGCAAGGCATCATCCCAGGAAGAAGCCATGTGCATGGTGATAGGGAAAACCGTGGCATATCCGTTGCGTGCCACACCATGCAGCGCCTCGTTCCACCATTGAAACTGAGGGATACCCAGTCGGGAGATGGCAGGCGAAGCATCCATCATCAGCTTCGTTTTCTCCTCCAGGGTCAGGCGTGAAAGCAAGTCATTGGCTCTTGCCTCGGCAGAAAGGTTAGGGTTCTGATAAGGCAACAGCTGATTGGCTGGCTGTTGGGCATGAGCTGAGAGCGCCAGAGCGGACAGCATAGCCAATGTAAGTATTTGTTTCTTCATAACTACTATTGTTAGTACGTTAAAATATTATATAGATTCGTTTTAATATGCAAAAATACATATTTTTCCTGAATACTGAGACTGATGAAGTGTTAAAAAACTCAGATTGTTTTCATTTTTATGTGATTACTTCCTAATTTTTTCGATTCATTTAAACAATTAAGCCTTTTTTCCTTGCTGATTCCAAATATTAGTGCTAACTTTGCACTCTGAAACAACACTATCTTTTTAGAAGACAAAGATACAAGTAAGAAAGATACAACAAGACAGTAAGATCGCAATGACATGGAAAAGATTCTAATAGTTGAAGACGACATCGCATTTGGAACCATGATTCAGACATGGCTCAGAAAGAAGGGATTCGAGGTGGAGAAAACTACTTCGGTCAAGGCCGCCATACAGGTTTGCGAGGAGGCAGAAAGAGGATTCGATCTGGTATTATCAGACCTCCGCCTTCCCGATCACGACGGCATCTTCCTGCTGCAATGGATGAGAAAGCATGGCGTGCAGGTGCCTTTCATCGTGATGACCAGCTATGCAGAAATCCAGAATGTGGTGCTCGCCATGAAATCGGGTGCTACCGATTATGTGGCAAAACCTTTCCATCCGGAAATTCTTCTGGATAAGATCAAGGAAGCAATCAAGGCTCCGAAAAAACAGGATTCGAATGCAGCCTCAGCAGATAGTCTGCGTTCCACAGACACAAATTCAACTCCTACAGACGCAGCACCTGGCAAGCAGGCAGGAAATCAGGCTTCATCTGCCAATGGGGATGTACCCAAATACCTGGAAGGTGAAAGCGAGGCTTCACGCAAGCTATACAGTTTCGTTTCGCTGGTGGCTCCTACCCCTATGTCGGTACTCATCCTGGGTGCCAGCGGTACGGGTAAGGAATATGTGGCTAGAAGAATCCATGAACTCAGCACAAGAGCCAACAAACCTTTCTTCGCACTCGACTGCGGTGCCATCCCTAAAGAAGTGGCGGCATCAGAATTCTTCGGTCATGTGAAGGGATCGTTTACGGGAGCCGACCAGGACAAGAAGGGCGCTTTCGAGATCGCCAACGGAGGAACTCTCTTCCTCGATGAGATGGGAAACCTGAACTATGAAGTACAGGTGCAGCTGCTCCGTGCCCTCCAGGAACGAAAAATCCGTCCGGTGGGAAGCAACAAGGAAATCGATATCGATATCCGACTGGTTTGTGCTACCAATGAGAACCTGGCTCAGCGTGTGGCTGAAGGCAACTTCCGTGAAGACCTCTACCACCGCATCAATGAGTTTACCATCTACATGCCGGAGCTGAAAGACCGTGGTGCCGACCTCTTCCTCTTTGCCGACCTCTTTATCAAGCACGCCAACAAGGAGCTGAACAGAAATGTGGAAGGACTCGACGGCAAAGCCAAGGAACGAATTGCCGCCTACAACTGGCCGGGCAACCTGCGAGAATTGAACAATGTGATGAAACGAGCTACCCTGCTCGCCACCGGAAGATACATCGGAGTAACCGAACTGGAACAGAGTATGGCGCATATCCAGCCACAAGCCCCTACCGCCCTGCACGATGAGGAAACGGAACTGCAGAGAATAGAAGCTGCGCTGAAAGCTGCGGGAGGCAACAAGAGTAAGGCTGCACAATTGCTCGCCGTGGATAGAAAGACGCTCTACAATAAGATGAAGAAATACGGTATCTGATAGAAAGAAGTACGTCTTTTGATGATATGGGAAAATGGGGAAGCTGGGGAATCTGATGACTATTCCCCAACTTTTTGGGGAATAATTCCACACCAGTTCCACAGTTTCCACAATGTAGAATTCTGGCACAAAAAGCATTTACTGCTGATAATCAAACGATTAGATAATTCTTTTAGTTTTTGGCACGCAGATTGTGATATTAGAAAGTGAACACGCCAATGAGCGGTAACGCAAGCAAGGTTTGTTCACAAAGAAAGTAATAAATATAATATTCACAATAAAAAAAACAAAAGATTATGAAAAAGTTAGTTTTCGCAGCTATCGCTGCCATGGTTATGGTTTCAGTTAGCAATGTATTCGCCAGCAACAAGATGGCAAGTGTATCATCAGCAGCTCCAGTTGACACAGTAGCTCCAGCAGAACCAGCTGCTCCAGCAGACACAACAGTAGAGAAAGAGACTCCTGCAGAGACACCAGCTGAAACTCCAGCAGAGACTCCAGCAGACTCTACAGCAACAGATTCTACTGTAGCAGAGTAATATCACCTTTAAAAAATAGTAATTAACTGAGAAAAAGATAGAATAACACTAGTAATTACGCGTCGCTTTCAATCAGGCAGGAGACTAATGATAGAATTCATTGGTCTCCTGACTTGTTTTTAGCCCTTTTGTTTTCTAATATCATTTTTTTGCATTAACTTTGCAAACAAATATCTATTGAGCAAGATATCAGTCTGCTCATCATTTTAAACGATTTCTCATGCACAAGAACAATATTCCTCTCAAGGTAGCCCTCGGATATAGCGCCATTGCCATTATCATGATTCTGGCAATCAGTCTGGTGTATAGCAATACCAAGAGCATCAATGCCATCAATGAAGCTTCGCGCGAGTATATCCAGAAAAGGAGTGCCGCCGATAGTACCATATCTTCCCTGCTCAAAGAGGAGCAGAGAAACCTGAAGCAACTGTCTGATGCCATGGCAGGAAGACCTACCCAAAACTATCTGCAGAATAAGGTGAAGAATCTGAATACGGGAAAGGATTCCATACTGGTTCACTCCAAGGCGCCTCAAACCCACGAGGCAAAGAAGACTACGGTAGAGGTATTGAAGACCCGAAGGGGATTCTTCCGCCGACTCGCCGATGCCTTCAAGAAGGAGCACGCCGAAACCTTGAGCGTAAAACAGGACAGCAACCGGGCTGTCATCGATTCTGTTACCACCCCAGTAAACGTGGCGGAAAACGTGGCAAACATCCTAGAACAGATAGACAAGAAGGAGAAAGTGGAAACGCAAGGCCACAAGCAGAACATCAATAGGGAGATGGAAGAGCTGAAGATGGTGAGTGCCAAACTCGCCCTGCGCTCCGCCAAACATCTGAGCGATGTACACCAGCGTGAAAAAGACAACATGCAGGAAGCCATCGAGAAGGCGATGGAAGCAAGAAAGCATCTGTTGTGGCAGATGGAACTGCTCGCCATCGTAGCCTTCTTTGCCATCGTCATCATGATCTGGTTTATCTGGCGCGATGCTAGAAAGGAGCGCATCTACAGGGAAAACCTGGAGGCTGCCAACGAGGAAATCCAGCGTATCATGAACCAGCGCGAGCGCCTGCTCCTCACCATCACCCACGATATCAAGGCGCCAGCTGCCTCTATCTCGGGCTTCATCGATCTGATGAAAGCCTACGTCAGCAATCCCCAGGGCATCGAATGTCTCCAGAACATCAAGAACTCTGCCACTCATCTTTCACATCTCGTTGCCTCGCTGCTCGATTATCATCAGTTAGAGAACGGACTGATGAAGGTTCAGCCTACCTCTTTCTCACCGGCACAACTGGTAGCTGAATCGGTAGAGGGAATGAAATTGCGGGCAGAAGAGAAAGGACTGGCGATTTCGTTCGAATGCAAAACAAAGGGGATGGAATTCTTCCGTGCTGATGCCTTCCGCATTCGCCAGATATTGGATAATCTGGTAAGCAACGCCATCAAATATACCGACCGGGGCAGCGTTACCATCCAGGCACAGGTTTCAGAAATTCTGGGCAAGCCTACGCTTACCCTGAGCGTAAAGGATACGGGAAAGGGAATGACCGATGAGGAGAAACAGAAGGTGTTCCAGGCGTTTACGAGATTGAAGAGCGCCCAGGGCATCGAGGGTACCGGTTTGGGATTGTCCATCACCCAGGAACTGGTTTCGCTGCTTGGTGGAGAAATCATCCTCCACTCTACCCTGGGCAAAGGTTCTACCTTCATCGTCACCATCCCTATCGAGCCAGCACCAATGGAGGAGTCTCAGGAAATGGCTCCATCAGAAGTTAAGCATGATCCTTCTCCCGATTCTGCTCAAGATAAGGAAGGACAGAATTCTGGCAGCCATCAGGTTACTGATATAAAGAAGAAGCCGGAATTTGCCAACCACAAGATTCTGATTCTAGATGATGACAAGCTGCAGCTCCAGCTTCTCCAGGAGATGTTGCGCCGCATCGTAGGCGACACCTGGCAGGTTTTCGCCTGCAATCATGTGATGGATGCCCTCACCACACTACATAACGAACAGCCAGCCCTGATGCTGATGGATATCGAAATGCCGGAGATGAACGGCATGGATATGATTGCCCACATCAACCATACCAATATGATGGTGGTGGCGATGACTGCTCACGATACAAGCATCCTGGAACAGCTTCTGAAAGCCGGCTTCGACGATTGCCTGTTCAAGCCATTCAGTATGGAGAAACTGTCTGATATCCTGGGAATAGAGTCCCAGCCTCAACTGGATGCCCAGTCTGGAACTCCATCCCAGCCTGATTCATCACTCCAGCCAGTTTTATCATCCCAGCAGAAATCCAATCCTCAGCTGGATGCTCTTCTTGCTTTTGCCGGAGGCGACGAAGAAGCGGCGAAGGAGATTCTTGATACCGTGAAGCAGGAACTTGCCGCTCATCTCACGAATCTGAAAGAAGCCATAGAAGAGGAATCCTTATCTACCGGCCGCATAGGAAAGGCGGCACATAAGCTCCTCCCTATCGCCACCATGATGCAGATGGGATGCCTCGAAGAACTCAAGGCGCTGTCACCTGAATACATCGGCGAGATAGAAGAAGCCGAGATCAGAGAAAAACTGAAGGTTGTGATTATGACCTTATCTGCTGCGGTGTCAGACCTGTATGCTTCTTGAAATAGCGGCAGAAGAAACTGACGATGCCTTCCTGAAACTTCGTGGGAAAGAAAATGAAGAAAAAGAAAGGATTTGCGAAATAAAACCTATTATCATTACGGCTGTCAGTTTCTTATAAACTGGCAGCCGTTTTTGCTATCCAGCTACCCAAAACAACCCGAATAAGAGAAAAAGCCCAAAGAATCTTTGCTTTTTCAAACTTTATCCGTACCTTTGCAGTATGAAAACATTATTAGACGTTCATACACATACAATAGCATCCGGTCATGCCTACAGCAGTTTGCAGGAAATGACCTTGGCTGCAAAAGAAAAGGGGTTGGAAATACTGGGAATCACAGAGCACGGACCACATATCCCGGGCACCTGTGATCCCATCTATTTCAGAAACCTGCATTGTGTTCCCCGTCAGCTCTACGGAATCAAGCTGATGCTGGGGGCAGAACTCAACATCCTCAATACCCAAGGCGATATTGACCTCGATGAGGATTACTGGCGCATACTTGATATCCGAATCGCTGGCATTCATAGCCTTTGCTGGCAGGGAGGAACCAAGGAAGAGAACACGCAGGGAGTCATCAACGCCATGCGCAATCCATTCGTGCAGATTATCTCCCATCCTGGAGATGGAACGGCAGAACTGGATTTCGAGGCTCTGATGAAGGTTTCCAAGGAGACGCATACCTTGCTCGAAATCAACAATCACTCCATGGCTCCCATCCGCCACAAGACGGTGGCAGCTCCTAATAACCTGGAACTGCTGGAACTTGCCAAGAAGTACGAGACCCCTGTCATCTTTGGAAGTGATGCCCACTTCTCTACCATGATTGCCGACTACAGCAACATCATGCCGCTGGTAGAGAAAGCAGAGTTCCCTGACGAGCTGGTTCTCAACTATCAGCCGGAGAAGTTCATGGCTTATCTCAAGCCTACCCCTGAAAAATAGGAAAATTTCGTTTCACATATCATTTGCACTACTATGATTATAGAGGAAATTATCAAGTATAACGAGGAATTCGTAGCCAGCAAAGGTTACGAGAAGTATCTTACAAGCAAATATCCAGACAAGAAACTTGCCATCCTTTCCTGTATGGATACCCGCCTGACAGAGCTTCTGCCGGCAGCATTGGGATTGAAGAATGGAGATGCCAAGCTCATCAAGAATGCCGGTGGACTGGTTATCAGTCCATTCGACTCCGCCATGCGCAGCCTCCTGGTTGCCATTTACGAACTGGGTGTAGAGGAAATCATGGTCATCGCCCACTCCAACTGCGGTGCCTGCCACATGAACGGCCAGCAGATGAAGGAATTGATGCTCAAGCGCGGCATCCATCAGGATGTCATCGACACCATCGGACTTTGCGGCATCGACCTAGACCATTGGCTGGAGGGCTTCCACGACACCGAGGATTCTGTAAGAAATACGATTAATACCATCCGTACTCACCCTCTTGTACCAAAGGATGTCAATCTGCATGGTTATATCATCGATTCCCAAACGGGTAAGCTCACAGAAGTAAAATAGAACTATATAATAATAATGAGAACATCAGCCGATGATGAAGAAGAAAAAAATAAGATAGTTTTCAATGCTTGATGAACGCCAACCCCATCTGCATCGCCTTTTTCACCATATTTGCCACATTGCTGGCTTGCAGCTTGCTCATCAAGTTGTGACGGTGAAATTCTACGGTATTGTTGCTGATGTTCAACTCCCGGGCAATGGTATTGGTCGAATGTCCCTCGGCTATGTGCTCCAAGACTTCGAGTTCTCTATTAGAGAGGTTGACTTGCTCGACATTCTGCTGATTGATCAGTCTGAAAAACTGTTGACTATAATACCCCTTTCCTTCTTCTATCCTGTGCAGAGCAGTAAGAAGTTCCTGCGGGTCATCACCTTTCAAAACTATGGCATCTACATCCTCGTCCATCAGCTGGCGTATCGTCCAGATTTCTTCGTGCATCGTATAGACAATGATCTTGGTCTTGGGATGCTTATGGTGAAGCAGCTTGACAAGCAGCAGACCATTCTCATTACTCAGTTCCAAGTCGATGATAGCGGTATCGATATTCTCCCTGTTGATGATATCCCTGGCAGATAGGAGGCTAGAGGCGGTCTGTACATTTTTATAGACACCATCTTGCAGGATGAGTGCCCTCAAACCAACCAAGACGACAGGATGGTCATCTACAATAAGGATACTTTTGCTTTTTTCCATGATGATATATTTTTAAGCGTAGTTTATCGCAAGCCTAGGCTCGCAGATTATAGTTGAAACTTGAGTTCTACCAGATACTCTTCTCCATCATTTCTTATATCGAGTTCTGCCTGCAGAGCATCAGCTCTCATCTTCAGGGTATCTTTGCCGATTCCCGGCTTGTCCTGGCTGATAGGGTGAAGTGGTGACAGATCGTTGATGATGGATATGCTCCCCTGCTTTCCACAGATATCCAGCGTGACGCTTATCATCTTGCTGTATCCATATTTGATGGCATTGGATACGCATTCCTGGATGATGCGGTAGATCTCTATCGCCTTGCCGTCCGGGAGATTCTGCGCATTGAAAGAGGTACTGATGAATGGCTTGACGATGGTTCCGTTTTCGGCTGTTACCGATTGACAGAAGCTTTCTATCAGCTCCGCAAGCGAAGTGTTGTCAAACCTAGGTGGTATGAGCTCATGTGAAAGACGGCGTACATCATGTCCCACGTTCTTAAGCAATCTTTCTGCTTCCTCCTTATTGGTCTGCATCATGATATTCACCGCCAGAATATCGTTGCATATTCCATCATGCAATTCCTTGGCCAGACGCTTGCGCTCATTCTCCACACCATTGATATAGGATGTCTTTTCCGACAATTCGGCTCTCTGCCTGTCGAGTTTCCTGCGGTATAGGATGACAAGAATGGCTATCAACAATATGATGAGTGCCAGGATGAGCCATAAGATACGGATATAGAGCAAGCTCTGTTCGTGGTTCATCTTTTCTATCAGCATTTCTTTCTCCAAGGTCTTGTACTTGATGTTGAACTCACTCAACTGCTTGTCGATGTCACTCTGCTTGAGGGAGTCACTTTTCATGTATGCCTTTTGCATTGCCTGGTATGCCTGAGTGTATTTACCCATATTGTTGAGGCATCTGGCCTGTGTGGCGAGAAGCTTGTCTTTAGGCATCGTCAGATTGGTACCCGCCAACCTGCCGATGCTGTCCAGAAGTAGCCATTGCTCAGCGTATTTCTTCTGTTGCCCCAACAAGTCGGCCTTGATTTCCAATATGCCTAGCACCCCATTGCTCGTAGGTGCCAGATTACGGCAGGCTTCATTGGCGTATGTGAGATAGAAGGCGACGGAATCGGCCTTACCCAGTTGCAAGTACGACTTGAGCAACGGAGAAAGGTATTTGAGGGTCAACACATTATAATTGGCCTGCTTTACCATATTCCACATCGAAGTAAGGCTATTGACGCTTTTCCGATAATTTCCCTGTCGCATCAGGATAGCACCTTTATTGGCATGGGCAGACAGACGCTCTATGGTATCGTTGATAGCGATAGCTTTAGATTCAGCCTTGTCGGAGTACTCTATGGCTTCCCTGAATCTCTTCTGTTCGTTGAAAAGCACGGAGATACAATTGTAGAGATAAATCTCATATTCCGCATTCTCGCTCTTGATGGCTTTCTGGATGCCCTTCTTATAATAGATGAGCGAGGAATCCAGTTCTCCGATTCTGCGATAGCAGATGCCCATTGCTCCACACATGGCAAGCATGCCATCGTAATCTTCAATCTTCTCGGCAAACGGGATGCCTTTCTTTCCGATTTCTATGGCTTCTCTCATCTGTCCCAGGTCTGTATATGCGGTCATTTTCTCGCTGGTAAGCCAACTGCGGGTAGTGTCGGCACAATTCATATTGAGTGCGCTGTCTATCAGAAGGATGGCCTGTTTCTTATCACCATCAGCATTATAGTTGACGGCTTCCAGAAACAAGGAATATGCCCGCTTCTCGTCTTTGCAGTTGTCACGTTGACAAGCGGCAAGGAAAGCGATGGATGATAACAGAAGGAAAATATATGTGAATATGGCTTGTTGCCTGTGATGTATTGTTTGCTTCATTTGCTATTATATTTACGTTATTTGCAATTACTATCATAAACGATTGTCCGTGCAAAGATATGAAAAATAATCGGAAGAGACATTTTTTCTATTGTTAAAAAAGGTGGCGGCTGTTGTTTTTCCGTTCATACGTCCCTTTACCTACGGAAAACCATAGGCTGCATACGATGGTAATCCGTAGAAATGAATATAAATATCCTTTTTTTACTGTCGTTTGAAGCTTTGTATGGTAATTGTCGCTATCTTTGCATTCAGTCATTCTCTTGTTATACTTAGCATCCCTAAGTAAACGGCGAAATGTAGTAGTAAATAATCAAATAATAAATGTCTAACTTAAATTTTAAGAATTATGCGTAATATTGGTGAAGAAATCTTGTGGGATATTGTGCGTGTTATCAAATGGATAGCCATGCGTGTGCTGCGCCTCTTTGGCAAGTTATTCTCTTTTGCATGGGACAAGGCAAAGGAGAAACAGGAAATGAAGAAAATGGAAGAAAGGGAGCAAGGCTTATGAAATACGTGAAACTATTGTTAGTATTCGCCTTCGCATTGCTTTCTATGGCTGGCTTTGCTGAGAAAGGCGATATGTGGGAGGTGAAAGATGCCGACCTGACGGTGTGGGATTCGCCTAATTATCTTACGAAGTTGGGCATGATGCATCAGGGTGATACTTTTGAGGAGGAAGGTATGGATGGCGACATGATCAGATTCCTCTACAAGGGCAAAACGGCTTATGTGGCATCTTACTGCTGCCAACGATTTGAGCCGGAACCGGATTCTGATGTTGATGTAGAAGAAGAAATGCCTGCAGCTGCCACACAGCAGGATGTCAAGGAAGACGCCAAGAATGAAAAGACGGAACTGACTGCCGTTGCCCAACAGAAAGGGAAACAAGCCTCTAACGCAGATGCCAAGAAAGAGGATATGCAAGCACCAGCAGGAACTCAGCAAAGCGCCGAAAAGGAAGAAACTGGAGTATTAATGAGCATAGCGTTGCTGCTCCTGTCACTTGTTGGAGGCGCCCTCGGTCTTATCGCCATTGTGTTTACTTTCTTTTATGTTTTCAGATACCAGAAATTGGCTAAGTGGATGAATGGGAAATGTGGCACGGAAGTGATACCTTACAAACGATTCAACAAGTTGCTCCTCGTTCCCGTACTGGCGGCACTAGCAACTGTAGTGATTACCATATTATTTGGATATCTGGTAACGCTGGCAGAACAGGACAGCACTTCGCAGATCTTCCTATCGCTGACAGGTGTAGCACTTACCATAGCAACCCCCGTTCTGTGTCTTTGGTACAGATATAAGAAAGACAAGGAACAATATGGCAAGAAGGCAGCAAGCTGGATGATGCTCTATTCTTTCCTCAGTATAGTGGCAATATATCTGATTTGTGTTGTAATAGCCTATATTATTGTGGGAATTGTTGCTGTACTGATTTTTGCCCTGATTGTAAGCCTGGCATTCCCTACAAGATACTATGTTGTCCGCAGGTGGTAGCAGGCCTGATTTCAATGACAGCTATATGTTATACCACCATTTGACAATGTTATAACTATACTTTAAGCAATACGTACAGAAAAAAGGAAAAAGCTTTGAAAACAATCTTATTCAAAGCTTTTTCCTTTTTTCTTGCATCATTCAGATAAAAGTCGTATATTACCATGCCTCCAGCTTATCAGCAATCTCAGGCATCTTATCCTTGCTGAATACAGGATTCTTTCCTTCCTTTTTCTGCTGACGATAATCTTGCAGCAGGAAGACGGCTTGGCGGGAAAGCAGAACAATAGCCACCAGATTACAGAGCGTGAGAAGAGCCATCGTGATATCGGCAAAGCTCCATGCGAAATCCAGCGATACCACAGCTCCTACCATGACCATCGCTGCCACAGCAAGGCGATAGATAAATACGCCCAACTTGGAATCCCTGATATATCTCACATTGGTCTCGCCATAATAATAGTTGCCGATGATGCTACTAAAGGCAAAGAGCCAGATCATCACAGCCACAAATGGATTGCCGATACTTCCGATTTCGTGGGTCAAGGCATCCTGCGTCAGCTGGATACCATTGGATGCGGTAACATCTACCCCACTCACAAGGATGATGAAGGCGGTGCAGGAACATACCACCAAGGTATCTGTAAAAACACCCAAAGCCTGAATCAAACCTTGCTTCACCGGATGACTTACCGTAGCCACAGCTGCTGCATTAGGTGCACTACCCTCACCAGCCTCGTTACTGAACAAACCTCGCTTGATACCCTGTATCACCGTAACACCCAGCACTCCGCCGGCAGCCTGATTGAATCCGAAGGCATTCTCCACAATGGCAAGCAACACTTTAGGCAGACTGGCAATATTCCAAACCACTACTCCTACAGCTATCAGAAGATAGACGACAGCCATCACAGGAACCACGGTAGAAGAGAACTTAGCCACTCGCTGGATACCACCGAAGATGATGAGAAGGGTAAGCGCAGTAAGCACAATTCCCATGGTAGCTGGTTCTATACCAAACGCTTTCTGCCAAGCCAGACAGATGGTATTGCTCTGAACAGAATTATAGGCAAACCCAAAGGTGATGATCATCAGGACGGCAAAGAGAATACCCATCCATCCCTTTCCCAATCCATACTTCATATAATAGGCAGGTCCACCAAAGAAGGATGTCTTGCCCTTACGCTTATAAAGTTGGGCAAGAGTTGATTCGATGAAAGCCGATGCTGAACCCAATAAAGCCAGCACCCACATCCAGAACACGGCTCCCGGTCCACCGATGCTGATTGCAGTAGCTACGCCTGCAAGATTACCCGTACCGATACGGCTGGCCAATGCCACCACGAAAGCCTGGAAGGAAGAGATATGTTTCATCTCGCCATCCACCTTTACCTCCATCGACAGCTCATCATGGCCTATCTCCTCCGGTTGAATCTTGTCGGGATTCAACAGCAGCCTGACCATCTCCTTGATGAGTCGAAACTGTACAAACCTAGTACGCCAAGTGAAAAACAGGGCACAGCATATCAACACGGTGATGATGATATACGACCAGAGAAAATCGCTAACCTGAACTAAAAAGTTTTGTAATGTATCTACCATTTGTCTATTAAAAACTGAATATTATTTCTTTTCGGTTGCAAAATTACGCAATTTCTTTCAAAAATCAGCAATTTATTCAAAGAAAACAGAATTTAAAGGATACTATGTCGTCCGCAGGTGGTTCAAGAACGGGCTGAAGGCCCAAAAGCTCCTAGCCCATGGCAACACCCTGGGTACACTAGCAATCTGCAATGCGCCCTGCAAGGGCAAAAGCTTTACAAAGAGTTCTACCTATAATATATTCCCCAACTCTGACACTCGGAACAGGATTCTAGCGCCCCCGCATTTCACGGGGGCGCTAGAACTAATATACTGAATATCAATTTCGTAATAAGCTAGTCTCACTTACGAAATTCCGTCTTTTATTCCTCTTTATATGCCTCATACTCCTCACGAGAGATTGGAGTATCTGGGTCAACAATCAACACTTCATCATAGGTCAAGCCATAGAGGTGATAGACGAAGAAGTCGATTTGATTCTCCAAGGCAGAAGTTTCGGCGATTGATTTTCCTTTTTTAATCGTTGTAACATCATCAACAAGTCGCATTAATATCTTTCTCTCATCTGAATTAACTTTAGGCAAAGGAAATTCCTTTATATCTTGAACCAAGATCTTAGGGAACGCTCCCTTCGTTGCTTTAGGTGAATGATTAAAATGAAAGAATGTTGCCAATTTCGAGTTCATAATACCAACTAAAATTTCTATAGGATAATCTCTCGACTCTTTTACGATAATTATTGAAGGATCATTATATGCCTCTATCTCAATAAGAGCTGCAAATATTGAAGGATTTGTTATTTCACGAACCAGCATTCGCTTTCCTACAAAAAAAGAAGGGTTCCTTGGATTTGCAATACCATTACAATAATCAATATATTCTTTACCATTCCAAGTTAAATTATATCGTGTAACATCCTCACCCCAAAGCCATTTTTTAAGACCATCTTTGTATACAAAAGAATGATAAGCTCTACTTTTAATTATTTTTTCAGACTGCCCTTTATATTTGTCATACGCAATAAGTCCTTGCGATATTTCAGGAAAAACATCCTTAACTGCTAATGGAGAAGAGCTAATAAGATTAACAACATTGCGTATTGAAGTAGGTAAAAAATATGCTAACCCCCAATTCTGATTCATAGCCAACAGACTCTCAACAGTCATAAATACTCTTTCACGCTCCAATAAATCAGAAAACGAAGTTACATTTGCGGTATTACGATACCCCACTTGCTTACTGCCCTCAGAGTCTTTTTGAAAAAGATTAATTGCATTTCTAACTACTGCAGACTCAAAAATAGGAAACTTTGTACAGTCAAGAATCTCCAACACATTCCATTTTTCAACAAGCATCTCACGAAAATGTTTTGCGAAAGTATTGAATAGGAATGTATTAGGAATAATGTATGACATAATTCCCTTTTCTTTCAGCAATGGCGCCGCCAAAACCATGAAATAATAATATATTTCATAATCTGGTACATTTCCCCAACTTGCAACGACAGCCTTACGATAATCATCTTTTATTGATACTCCATACGGTGGATTACCAATCACAATATCAAATCCACCCTTCTCGAATACATCCGCAAAATATGTATGCCAAAGGAAGAACTGGTCATTTGGAATCTCCAATTCATCTACAGCATCCTGCACCTCATGGTTTCCCTCGGCACAAACCTTGATGTAATCCTTTACATACTTATCTATCTGCTGGCGACGCTGAGCACGCAAGGTATGGTCGGTGATACTAAAATATGATTTTACCAAATCCTGAATGGTCTTCTGAACATCAGTTTCCTCAAAACCCAAAGAGAGAACGCCACGAGTTTTCTTGGTATCCTTACCGGTCTTCAACTTCTTGGAAGTAACATCCAAGTCCACCCCTTTATAACTCTCCAGCAACGAGTTGCCCTGCATAATCTTAAAGTCGAGATTAGGCAAAGGCATCGGCTCCTTTTCATCGATGATAAGAGCAAGCCAGAAACGGAGACGGGCGATATCTACGGCTCCCTTCTCAATATCAACACCATAAATGTTGTTCTGAATGATGTGGCGCTTGATGTCGGCAGCATTATCCTCCTCGAAGATTTCAATGGACTTGCGGCATGCATAGAGTTCACGGAGTAAGCCCATAGGGAAAGCTCCCGAACCGATGGCAGGGTCGCAAATCTTCACGTCTATCAACTTCCGGTCGATAGACATGGCAAGTTCTGAAGAAGCTCCACCCAGCTCCTCCACATCATTGGTTTTCACAAAGTTAGCAATATGTTCCTTTACCTCTGCATCCTCGATACCTGTTTGCAGATACGCCGTCAGCGACTCCTGACACATGTAACGAACGATTTCCTTTGGCGTATAGAAAGCCCCCTTGTCCTTGTTGTCCTCCAACAGATTCTCAAAAATCTTGCCAAGCATCTCAGGGTCAACTCCCACCTCGGCATCATTCGGATCGTTCTCATCAATCGTAAAGTTATAACTATCAAAGAAATCGAAGAGAGATTGGAACATTCCGGCAGGGAAACAAGAATCTACTTCATCTATCTTCTCCTGCTGGAAAAGACCACCATTGAGATAAGGAATTTCATCGGCATTCGGAATATACTTCACCCCTACTCCGTTAACCAAAGGCGCACTACTCCGGTCCTCTGGCTTGGTATTGAGCAAGCCAAAGAACATCGGTTCGAGCACCTTGTCCAGGAAATTTCCCTTTACCTCATCAGAGGCATCATAGAACAAATCGTGCATGTAATGCAGATTGCCGGCAAGCCATCCCTTACTCTGCAGGAAATAAAGGAACACGATACGACCCATCATCTTCTTGATATAATCGCGTACCAGTTTATCATCTTCCTTAAAGGATGTAAAGTATTGGGCATCTGGCTCTCCAGTTTCCTGCTCCACCCATTTGTTTCCCTTCTTTACGTATTCCTTACCCGTAAGGAACTTCACGAACTCGGCATACTGCTTGCGGTAGGCTGCAAAGAAATCATCAGAAAGAGCCTCAACAGAGAAGGCTTTCTTGATTTCCAAAAACTCATTAGCTTTTGTCCGTAAGCTTTCAAAACGAAGTATAGGAGTCTTATAATATGCCTTCTCATCACCAAACACATAGGTGAATCGCTTGGTGCTGGTAGCATCTTCCTTCAAGTCGCAAATCAAAGACAGACGCCAGTTGGTTCCATCATTAAATACCGCCAAGGCAGCATCAAAGCCATAGCCCAGATAAGGACGAATCAGGTTACGAAGCCCCACCTTGCGGCGCAGCACCGAACCATCCTCCATTTCATAATAGAAGAATCCTAACTCATAATTATCTTGCGTTGTCATGCTGCCCAGGAAATATCCCTTGCGGTCTTCGGCATCCTCGTCCAAAACCTCAGGACTCACACGCACCTTGTCTGCATGAAAGTAATCCTGCAACAATATCTGCCACTTCGAAAGATTGAACTTCGACTGAAAGAGTCGCTTGATTGTTTCTTTATTATATGTAGCCATAACTATCTTTGTTTTTTCTGTTTTTACACCTTATTATATATAGAGAGACTTAGATGAATGACTCTGATACCACAATCTGCGGTTCCAAGATTTCCTCGTTTCTTTCCTCGTCGGTATCCAGCGGAATGTTGTAGCGATCAAAGAGTTCGTCTATCTTGTCTATGATTTGCGCTATGAGTTCTTCGCTGGATGGTTTCTGCTTCTTTACCTGGCGATTGAAACTGTTGATGCTTGAATTGAGACCGGTGAAGACGCCTAGTTCCACTATCTGCTCCAGCTTCTTGATTTGCGCCACAGTCTTCTCCGCATCCACAGCATTCAAGGCTCGGTTCATCGTACGGAGAATGCTCAGCACAGCATTGGTCGATTTATCTTTCTTCCTGTTCTCCATGCTTTCGGCATCCACCACCTTTCTCACCACCTTCTGGTAGGATTCCAATGCCAGTTTCACCTGCTCGTAATGGAAATCCATCACCTTCGCAAAGTCACCCGGCTTCTCCTCCATTTCAGCTTTCATAATGTCCATCGCATCCAAGAATGGGATAGACAAAGCCTTGCCGTCAGCCTTAACCCAATAATACTCCACCTTCTGAGGCGAAGAAAGATAGACGATGGTGGAATGAGGATGTTTTCCGATTTCCCTCACCGTTCGGCTCTTCATCGGCAAAGCCTTGATATGATTATAGAGCTTGCGATGGGTGGGATAAAGCTCACGGGCTTCTTCCAAAAACTTCAGGTTTCTATCCACAGCATCCTGAATATCAGGATTGAACATTTGGAACTCTTTCACGATTTCCTCTCTAGAGTAAATCTGTGCATCCTCGCCAAAGGCTGAATGGAAGCCCTGCAACTTGATGAGGGCGTTGCTATAGAGATGAATCTCCTGGTTGCCCTGCATCGACGGATAGAACATGTAGTTGTATATCTTGTCTGCCACCGAACCGATACGATTGACACGACCGATGCGCTGCATCAATCGGGTAGCATTCCATGGAGAATCGTAGTTGATGATGACGTTGGCACGATGCAGGTTGACACCTTCGGCAAGCACATCAGAGGTAATCACGATGTTGAATTCATCCGATTGCTCGGCATAGTTGGCATCAAAGCACTTGCGGAGAATATCCTGCCTGTTGGTACGATTGCTGGCACAGACATCCAAAATGTCATGGCGATACAGACGATTCTGCAGCTGCTCCGTCAGATAATTCACAGTATCTACGCTCTCCGAGAAGATGACCAGTTTGCCTGTAGGGTTTATCTCCTTATCAAAGAATTCATGTTCCAGTTTATCGATAAACAGTTCCAGTTTAGGGTCTTCGCTTACCTCATCCCATTGTTTGCACAAATCCTTCAAATTTTCAGCATCTTCTTTCAGCATCTCCAGGAACCGTTCGCTGAAATCCTCACCTTTAAAGACCGTATCTTCCTCTTTCAATCCTTTTTCTACGGCATATTCTATGATACGGTCCAGTTCCCAGCCCTTGGCTTGCTTATCCTTCACGTTGATATCGGGAGCGATAATCACCTTGTTCTGGTCAAACATCTTGATCATATCCTCGGTAATGCGGAGGAAGGTGTGGAGCGAACGGCGGAAGGCATAGAAACTGCTCTCCAATCGCTTGACCATGTGAACCCGATAGATGCCTGTCAGCATGGTGGAAATATGGAGGGCAGTAGGATACTTCTTGCGCGCCTCGCCCTGCAAGAACTCCACGGCACGATAGCGGGCATAGTGCAAACCTTTTCCTGTAGGATTATCTTCGGGATGAGGCGTATCGGTAAGAATCGCCATCGTACTATAGAAGAGATCATTCAAACCACCATTTAATTCATACATCAATTCGTTAGGAGGCAGAATATCCGGGAATACGATGTGCTGGTCATCCAAGTCTTTCTTGTAGGCAGGCACATTCTTGATATTGTTTCGGGTTCGTCTAACCGTCACTTTATCAATCACTTGCGTTCTTATTTTTTCGTAGAGGTCATCGGTACGCTTGGCAAATTCTGCATTTCTTTCGTTATGCTTGTCTAATTTACGCTCACGCATCAGCTTATCATATTCTTCTATCCATGGAGAGAAGGTTACAGGCAGATTCTGGATGCCTTCAATGGTGGAATAGCGGGCATTCTGGAAGAGAAGCAAGAGATTCAGAAGATCGGTTGGACGATTATTGAGCGGAGTAGCCGAAAGCAGCATCACCTTCTTGTGATGGCCCTTTACCAAACCTTCGTTCATGCGAGGAGTCTTGCAGATTAACTGCAAATCATCGTATCTGCCAGCGGTGGCTCCACGGAAGTTATGCGCCTCATCAACAATCACCAGGTCATACTCTCCCTTTTCACGAAAGTTGCCTTCGCCCTCTATGATTTTATTCAGACTGCCATTGCTCACAAACTGGGCGTAGCGCTTGATGCCGAAAAGCTTGAAAGTGTCAGTCCAGTTCTTTTCCAAGGCTGGCGGATAAACCACCAGGATATTGGTGTATCTTCCATTTGCTTCAACAAATCGCTTGGCAATCATCGTGGCTACAATGGTTTTACCCAAACCCACCACATCGGCAAGGAAGAAACCATTGTGCTGCATCAGCATCTGATAACCCTGAATCACGGCATCGTGCTGATAGCGGATATCCTTCACACCCTCAGGCATTTCCATCGTAAAGTCATCCTCCACCTGCGAACCGAAAGTATCTATCAGCACCTTCATATAGAGTTCGTATGGTGTAGGCAACTGGGCAAGATGAGTCTTCGCCTTCATCTGCTCGATGTCTTGCAGATTCAGAGGAACGGCCTGCTCCCAAAGCTGCTCAAATTCCTGCTTGCAATATGCCACATCATCATAATCTTTCATCGCCACGTTCAATTCATACCGGTTGCCAGGCACGGTTCCCATACCGGAATCGGATAGATTAGAGGACCCCATGATAACCCAGCCATCAGAGTTTGGATTATGGTTTTCCGGGAGAAGAAGATAGAATTTGGCATGGAGGTTCTTGCTGCGATGGATGCGCATCTCCAGTTTTTTGTCGATGATATCCTGGCAAAACTGGAGGATACCTCTCTCCGTCTGCTCATCATAGCCTGCATTCTTCACTTCTTCAACGAAATCGTGAGAATAGGCATCAACGACGGCTTGTTCATCAATCTGTCCGAAAAAGAGTTTGGATTGCTTACGGAATATGTTGTCGATATTGATACCTACCAATATCTGTATCTTTTTGACGTGTTCAAATTCCTCACGAAGTTTGAAATAGCCCGAACTTCGGAAATATCCTACTACAGCCTGAAAGGTATGAAAATCAAGCATGTTGTGGGCTATTCCCTTGAACTTCTCGAACAGGGAATTATCAGGAGTATTATTAAAAAACTTAGTGCTCATCTGTCTGTATCTCCTTAGGCTATTGGCACTTCCGCCATTCCCCCAAGCAGAAACATTCTTGTAAGTTTGTATGGTTGCTACCAAAACAGAAATGGCGTAGGGAATCTATCACTCGCATTACCCTTGCCTTTCGAGGTCCTAGGAAAACCTTATACACCAAGGATAAGAAGCAACAGAAACCTACGCCAAACTTGCATATATAATAGCACAGGATGTACCCTATCCAAACGAATGGAAAGGGCACACCTATGCCTGTGTACATACACACATAAAGCGAAGGCGCCTACCGCTGTCTTCATCTGAGTGTAACTTTTGAAATTTCCTAGGTTTCGAAAGATCAGAAGAAAACGTAGTACACGTCTTTCTTAATTATGATAGGCCAAGCCATGGACTTTTACTTAGCCAGCGACTCATCGCCAGCCATCCACAGCAAGACAACTGCAAAAGTACGAAAAAGAATTGGGATTTGCAAGAAAATCGGAAAGTTTCTTGCAAATCCCAAATAAAAATGGTTATAAAGCAGCATATATTCAAGGCTTTTGCCCTTACAGGGCGCAGGGGAACAACGCCTTAATACCCAGGGTGTTGCCCTGGGCTAGGAGCTTTTGGGCCTTCAGCCCGTGCTTGAACCACATGCAAAAGTTCAATGATTTACTTCTTAACCAGGCATTTTATACTCATGTCTAAGCCTCCAGATAGTTCATCATATCCTCCAATGTATCAAAGTTCTTGACATTCTCCCTCTTTACATCCATAATAGCCTCCAACAAATCCCCCTCATACACTTGTGGTCTAGTATGCTTCTTATCATCCATAAAACGAACCAAACGTACATAGCCAGAGCGACAAGCCTTCGACTTTTCCTTCTTGGAACAATCAAAAGCGTTCTTAAAATCTATAGTAATCTGCTTCATAATTATTTGGACTTTAAATTAAACATCTATTTTAATACTATCGTTGCATTTATTCTTTTCTCTTCACCCAAACCTTGTGGCTGCCGCTGCCCATCGAACCTATCGGCGAGGTTCGGTCGGCGGTGATTTCCTTCAGCTCCAGGGAGGCGGCGGTGCGGCTCAGGTTGTTGATGTAGGCATAATCAGAGAGGGTGATGAGACCATTGGCTTCTATCACCTCCAGAGCACGGGCGATGCGCTCTTCCCTGGAATAGAGCTGCTTGCGAATCACCTTTACGCCACCCATATCTCGTTCCAGGTCGCGATCGGTTTCACGCTTCACCTCCTTGATAAACTCAGGAGATACCTTGAAGTTGATGTCCTTCACGCCCACCTTGCGATACGTCATCTTATCCTCTTCACTCTGCATTTCCGTAGGCTTATCGTCCTCGAAACCGAGGGAGAGGGAGAAGGTGCCGATGCCTTCCAGATTCACATTGTAGCCCATAGAGAGCATTTCCACCAGCATATCAGCCACATCCAGCAACACAGCCTCCGTGGTACTTTCCGAAATACCACGATGGTAGCCCTGCATTCTCTTGATGAACTCTTTTCTGGATAGTGTCCGATTGGTCACTATCTTGGGATAGACTCTGCGCTTGCCTGTGTTATGAACATCGGGCATCTCTTGCAACTTGTACTTTGTCATGACGATTCCTTTCTTATAAAGATTGTTATCACTCCTTATTGCAACAGCCACTATACCTAAGTGATTTCCTATTCACCATTCAGCATAATGGTTCCCGTCTCTAAGGATAATTGTTACTAACCCTAAGGATAATTGTTACTACTCCTAATAGAAATCTCCGTTCAATAGTATTGAACCTACATTCAAAAGTATTGAACGGACATTCAAAAGTTCTGAACACACATTCAAAAGTAATGAACGAAACTTTCTATTAGGCAAAGATACAACTTTATCCTATATTAAACAAGACTTTTCCTAAGATTAACACAAAATTAATACTGGAAGGAGGGAGAAAGGAGATAAGAGAAGGAAGAAAGAAGATAAAAGGAGGAGAGAAAAGAAATAAGGAGAGAAAAGAAATAAAAGGTATAAGGAAATGAGATAAGGGGCATAAATGAAGAAAAGATGTTTATTATTTGGTGGTTTCACCATTTATTCGTATCTTTGCCAACAAAGAGAATATCACTTAAAAGAAAGGCGAGCAATTATGGCAAGAAAACTATATCCGATAGGAATACAAACTTTCGAACGAATCAGAGTGGAAGATAAGTTCTACATCGACAAGACGGAATATGTATATCGTATGGCACATACTGATGGTACTTATTTCTTCCTGAGCCGTCCACGCCGTTTCGGAAAGTCGCTGTTGCTAACTACCATGCAGAGCTATTTTGAAGGAAAGAAGGATCTTTTCAAAGGACTCGCCATCGAAAAGCTAGAAAAGGATTGGATAAGCTATCCGGTGCTGCATTTCGATATGAGCATGGGCAAACACATGGAGATAGCCCAGCTGGAAAGATATTTCGACCAGCAACTTGCAGAACAAGAGAAGAAATGGGGCATTACGAATCCGGCTGTTGATGCCAACGTCCGCCTCATCTCACTTATCCAGACTGCCTATAGGGAAACGGGCAAGCAAGTGGTAATACTGATTGACGAATATGATGCCCCTTTGCTTGATGTGGTGCACGAGGATGAAGAGTTGGAAGAACTTCGCAACGCCATGCGCAATTTCTACAGTCCGCTAAAAGGATGCGAGAAATTGCTCCGCTTCGTATTCCTCACAGGCATCACCAAATTCTCTCAGCTCAGCATCTTCAGCGAATTGAACAACATCACCAATATCAGTATGGACGAGCCGTATGCCGGCATTTGCGGAATTACGGAAGATGAACTGGTGAACGGAATGCGGGATGACATAGAGGCACTTGCAGAAAAATTAAACCTGTCGTATGAGCAGACGTTAGCTAAGTTAAAGGATAATTATGACGGCTATCATTTCACATGGCCTTCTCCTGACGTTTATAATCCGTTCAGCTTATTAACCTGCTTTGCCAAGCAGAAGATTGATTCCTACTGGTTTGGTTCCGGCACTCCTACTTATCTGATTAATATGATGCGCAATTTCAACTTTCTGCCAGCGAACCTGGGCGAGAGTATGGAAGCCGGAAAGGATGACTTTGATGCTGCCACGGAAACCATGACCACCATCATGCCGCTGCTCTATCAGAGTGGTTACATCACCATCAAGGATTACGATGAAGAAACGGAACTCTATACCCTAGCCATTCCTAACAAGGAAATAAGAGTTGGATTGTACAGAAGTTTGTTGCCTCATTATCTGACCTCAAAGACGGCGATGTGCAATACCACCATCGCCAAGATGTCGGTGCTTATTAAACATGGAAAGATAGATGAAGCCTTACAGTTATTGAAATCGTTTTGGGAGACGGTGCCTTATTGCGACAACACCCATTACGAAGGTCATTACCAGCAAACGATGTATATCATCTTTGCCTTGCTCACGAATTTCAGGATTATAGTGGAGCAACATACGTCAAAGGGTAGAATTGATATAACCATGGAGACAGATGATGCTATCTATGTAATGGAGCTGAAGTTTGGAAAGACTGCCCAGGAGGCTCTTGAGCAGATAGAAAGCAAGCATTATGCCGATGCCTTTGCCATGAGCGGCAAGGAAATTATCAAGGTAGGTATGAGCTTCAATATCAAAGAAGACAACACCATCGTGTTCGATTGGAAATCACAACAAATTTAGATGATAAAAATGATAAAAACGAAAAGAGGGTGTGTCATAAGTCTGTGACGCACCCCTTTTTATTTTTTGCCTTTTCACAG